>ENA-UOWO01002211-UOWO01002211.1-activated-sludge-metagenome-genome-assembly--contig:-NODE-2211-length-24491-cov-10.716770_pt1 | contig 24491 bp, 19 predicted proteins | sample MGYA00238148_ERZ761564 | MGnify/ENA primary metagenome ERZ761564 (study PRJEB28885, sample SAMN05720194) | activated sludge metagenome | isolation source: Anaerobic digester | place: USA... | reverse complement strand
AATAGTAAGTTAGAGGTTAGCCCTTCGACTGCGCTCAGGGTGACAGTGGGAAGTTAGTACTAAGTACAAATAATTGAGTAGTAAGACTTGAGTTCACGGAGTAACACATTGAGGTTTAAGAATAAATAACCTAAAACAGATAATAGGAAAACTATGAATTGGTATGTTGTGTACACTAAGCCCAAGTGGGAGAAGAAGGTAGCTGAGCGATTGAATGCCATAGGGGTTGTTGCTTATTGTCCGCTGATTACCAAAGTAAGTCAATGGTCTGACCGAAAGAAAACAGTAAGTGTACCCTTGTTCAATTCTTATATTTTTGTTCAAATTGAAGAAAAAAACCGAAATCAAATTTTTGAAGTGACAGGAGCTATTCGTTATTTATTTTGGTTGGGAAAACCGGCGGTAGTTAAAGATTCTGAAATTGAAACTATTAAGAATTGGCTTTCGGTTCCCGAGGAATTTGAATTGGCCGTGGATCAATGGAAAAAAGGGGATAAAATTGTGCTGGATTCGGGGCCTTTTGTCAGTCAGTCGGCGGTTATTCAAGAAGTCAAACAAAACCATTATATTCTGATTTTAGAATCTTTAGGCTGTGTGCTTAAGGTGAATAAAAAAGAGTTGTAATCTTTGGTTAAAAAAATAAATTAAAAAAAAACAGGTGTTCGGTGAAAATTGGAATAGTAAGTGGTTTGGTGATAGCAAAATAGAGATCCAGTGGATGGTTTATTATCGCTGTTTCCACTTGTCATATTTTCTGTCTAAAACGCATCCTATTTTTTTAATTTACTATAAATTTGCGAACGTTGGTTATTATAGTAAGTCCTTTTTGGGAGTTGCTAAGGCGAAGCCGTGGGAGGTTAGAAGTTAGAAGTAATCTTTTCCCTCGACAGACTTAAGATAAACTAGTTCAGAATGACAGATGGAAGATGTGGATCAGGGACTATCAGAAACTTAAATCTAGAATATGTTGATAGGCGTTTAGCCTTTAGTTGTACTAAAAATCATTGGATATCGTATCCTTAATAAAAAAAATACTATTAACTTTTCCATATGAAAAAAATAATTATTGCCATTTTACTCGTATTTGCTTTTTTTCAATCCGAAGCTGTGATGGCTCAGGATTTGTTAAAAGGGACTGATTTAAGCACTGTTAAAGTTGATTATTTGTCGGATAGTGATATCGCCAAAATAAAAGCGCAATTGCAAAGCAACAATACCACTATTGAACAAGTGGAGCCCTTGGTATTGGCCAAAGGAATGACTGCTTCAGAGTATGCTAAATTGAAAGTTCGTTTGGGATCCCAATTGAACACTGCGCCAAGCAATGTTTCCAATAAAGATGTATATGATGAAAAAAAAGGCGAACAAAGTCGTGAACAAGAAAAAATAGTCAATAAAAAAGTTAAAGACACTTTGAATTCACTCGTTTTTGGATCGGAGTTGTTTGATAATCCCGATTTAAATTTTGAACCTAATTTGAAATTGGCCACACCCGTTAATTATGTTTTGGGGCCTGGCGATGAATTGCAAATTAGTGTTTATGGGGTTCAGGAATATTCTGCCACCGTTCCTGTTACTACGGAGGGCAAGGTTAACATCCAATATGTCGGGCAAATTCCAGTTTCGGGGATGACCATTGAAGGCGCTACACAAAAAATACGAAGCGCGATTTCCAGAGTGTACAGTACCGTTGCATCGGGGCAATCGCAAGTAGGTATTAGTTTGAGCCGCATCCGAACTATTAAAGTCACTATTATAGGCAGCAGACAGCCTGGGAATTATTCTATTTCTTCTTTAGCAACCGTTTATAATGCTTTATTTTTGGGTGGTGGACCCGGAAAAAATGGTACGTATCGAAACATTGAGCTTTTGAGAAACAATAAAGTCTATAAGAAAATAGATATTTATAATTTTTTAGTCAATGGGAATCAATCGGATAATGTGGGATTAAAGGATAATGATGTGATTCGTATTCCTGCTTATTCCCAAAGGGTTACTTTAGAAGGACAGGTAAAACGTCCCGGAATCTTTGAGATGAAATCGGGAGAAACTTTTAAAGATTTGTTGTCATTTGCCTCTGGCTTTAATGAATTTGCTTATACGGCTTCGGTTAATGTATTGCAAAAAACTTCTAAAGACTTTAAAGTAAAAGACATCCCTTCTTCAGAATATGGCAGTTACAAACCCTTGGCTGGTGATGTGTTTAGAATTTCTAAGATTTTAAATCGGTTTGAGAACCGTATTAAAATTGAAGGAGCCGTATTCCGACCTGAAATTTATTCTTTTTATGAAGGAATGCGTGTTTCTGACTTAGTTGCCCAAGCCGATGGGCTAAAAGAAGATGCCTATTTGGATAGAGCTACAATAGTTCGTACCAAAGCGGATTTGACTACCGAAGTGACCAATGTTAATTTAAGCAAAGCCTTGTCGGGAGATACAGCAGCGGATATTTATTTGCAAAAAGAAGACATTGTAACCGTATATTCTATTTTAGATTTCAAGGAAGACTACAAAGTTACTATCGATGGTGAAATCAAGAAACCCGGCGTTTACGAGTTTCATGATAGTCTGACCTTGAACGATTTATTGGTTCAAGCAGGAGGATTAACCGGTTCTGCCTCCAAAAGAGTAGAAATTGCCAGAATGATCAAATCTGATGAAATAAACGATGGTAATCCCAACAGAGTTCAATTGTTTAATTTAGAGATTTTTGCAGAGAACAATGAGCAAATCAAAAATTTTGCTTTGGCTCCCTTTGATGTGGTGAACATCCGTAGAATGGCTGTTTATGAAAAACCAGAAATGGTCACTGTGACTGGTGCAGTGAATTATACCGGTAAATATGTTTTGGCCAATAAAAAAGAAAAAATATACGATGTGATACAGCGTGCCGGAGGTTTGAACTCTATTGCCAATCTTGATGGTGTAAAAATTAAGCGTCCTATTCAAGCTAAGCAAATTGAAGCCATAGAAAATGTAAACCTGAATTTGGGTAAAAAAGACTCCATTCAAGACAAATTGACTAAGAAGTTGAAAGAGGATTTGAAATATGCTACTATTCCAATAGATTGGAGATCCATAGTCAAAGATCCTACTGATAAAACAAATGTCACCTTATTTCCTGGAGATGAAATTGAAGTTTCTGTTTACAACGAGAGTGTGAAAGTGACGGGGAATGTGCTTTTGACTTCTGAGATTCCTTATAGTAGAGGAAAAGGATTTAGTTATTATTTAGGAGCTGTTGGGGGTACGGATGCTAAGGGTTGGAAGAATAAAGCTTATATTATTTATCCTAATGGAAAGGCAGCGGTTTCGAGTTCTTTCTTTTTTATCCGTTCCTATCCCAAAGTATTACCGGGTTCACAGATTGTAGTGCCTGAAAAACCAGAAACCAGAAAAATGAGTACGGGAGAATGGGTTAGTATCGGTAGTGTTATTACGAGTCTTGCTTTATTGATTGTAACGGCATTTAAATAGGGGTTTTGATTCCTTACAAAGTTAAATAAAATAGAAAGTCTTCAATAAGAAATACAAATATGAGAATGGCAACAAACGAACCAACACCAAAGGATGCAATCACCTTAAAAGTAATAATAGAAAGCACTAATGAATGGTTTCAATTTTTACTTTCTAAATGGAAAATTATTGTTTTGGCAGGAATAATAGGTGCTATTTTAGGAATTGGATATTCTTTTATAAAAAAGCCTCTATATACTGCTGCCTTAACATTTGCTATTGAAGATGATAAATCAGGAGGGTCAGGAGGAGTTTTAAGTTTAGCCAGTCAATTTGGCATAAGCCTTGGAAGCAGTGGCGGCAGTATTTTTGAGGGGACTAATTTGATTGAGTTATTCAAGTCGCGAACTATGGTGGAGCAAGCCTTAATGAAACCTGTATTTTACGAAGGTGATACTATATCTCTAGCCGAAATGTATATTAAAAATAACAAATGGAGGGAAAAGTGGGATAAGAAACCCAAATTTGCTAAGATTCAGTTTATTCAAGGTACCAAAAGAAAATATTTTACGAGAGTACATGATAGTATTTTAGGGGAGATTTATGCTGATTTATCCAAAAAAAGTCTTTATGTAGGGCAAAAAGACAAAAAAGTTTCAATTATCACTATGGAAGTTACTTCTGCCAATGAATTGTTTTCTAAGTTTTTTTGTGAAAACCTAGCGCGAGAGGTGGGTCAGTTTTATGTAACCACAAAAAGTAAGAAGGCAAGAACCAATATGGAAATTCTATCAAGACAAACAGATTCCATAAGACAAGAGTTGGATGGTGCTATCAAAGGACTTGCATCTGCCAATGATAATACATTTAATTTAAACCCTGCACTCAACGTTCGCAAAGTCCCTTCGGTACAAAAACAGGTTGATGTTCAGGCCAATACTGCTATCCTTACAGAATTAGTTAAACAAACTGAATTGGCCAAGGTTACCTTAAGGAGAGAAACCCCTTTAATACAAGTTTTAGACAGACCTATTTTGCCTTTGAAAACGGAAAAAATCGGAAAGTTGAAAGGGTTAATATTAGGTGGTTTTTTAGCCAGTTTTTTAGTAGGTTTTGGATTAATAATCAAAAAATATTATTTATAATATATTGCAAAAATTCATTCAAAGGTAATAGCTTAATGAAATTGTGCCACGTTAACAGTAATTTAAAAAGAGTTGTATATTAATCGGGTGGGTGTTTAACTTGATTAATAGAATTTTCAAGAAGGAATTTAAATATGAAAAAAATTGCAGTTATAGGTTTGGGTTATGTAGGGCTTCCATTGGCAAGATTATTTGCAACAAAATATAAAGTTGTAGGATTTGATATCAATCAAAAAAGAATTGATGAATTGTGTTCAGGTACCGATAGCACTTTAGAAGTTTCTGATGCTATTTTGCAGACTGTTTTAGTAAAGAGTTTTAGCGAAAAAACAAATGGATTGTTATGCTCTTCACAACTTAGTGAGATTACTGATTGTAATTACTACATCATTACGGTTCCAACTCCGGTGGATAAAAATAATCGGCCTGATTTAACTCCATTATATAAATCTAGTGAAACAGCCGGCAGTGTTTTGAAAAAGGGAGATATTGTTATTTATGAATCTACAGTATATCCTGGCGTCACAGAAAATGAATGTGTACCCGTTTTGGAAAAAGTTTCAGGTTTAAAGTTTAATGTCGATTTTTTTGTGGGATATTCACCAGAAAGAATTAATCCGGGCGATAAGGAGCATACGGTAGAAAAAATCTTAAAGGTTACTGCGGGTTCCACTCCTGAAATTGGCATAGCAGTTAATGAGTTGTATAAAAGTGTAATTATTGCGGGAACCCATTTGGCACCCACCATAAAAGTTGCAGAGGCTGCAAAAGTAATTGAAAATTCACAACGAGATATCAACATTGCTTTTGTTAACGAATTGGCTAAAATATTCAATTTGATGGGTATTGACACCCAGGATGTTTTAGAAGCAGCTGGCACAAAATGGAATTTTCTACCCTTTAAGCCCGGTCTTGTTGGAGGACATTGCATTGGCGTTGATCCTTATTATTTAGCGCAATGCGCGCAAGAATTTGGTTATCATCCTGAAATAATATTGGCAGGAAGACGCTTGAATGACAGTATGGGGGAATATGTTGCCTCACAGGTAGTTAAATTGATGATTAAAAAAGGGATAGCAGTAAAAGGCGCCCATTTATTGATGTTGGGAATTACTTTTAAAGAAAACTGTCCAGATGTTCGTAATACTAAAATTGTTGATGTGATTGCCGGTTTGGTTGATTATGGCATACAAGTTACTATTTACGACACTTGGGCTAATTCTGTGGAAGTAAAACACGAATATGGTTTAGAGACCACGAATACCTTGCCAAATCAAAAATTTGATGCAGTAGTGTTAGGTGTTGCTCATGAAACCTTTTCGAAATTAGATTTATCTTTTTTTCAAAAAGGAAATAGTATCCTCTATGATGTTAAAGGATTTTTATCTTGTACGATTGATGGTAAATTATAATATTTTAGAATAGAGTTTAATTTGAATGTTAACAATTCTTATTTTTTATTGCTACTAGCAGATGATTATAAATAGAAAAGTTGTTTTATTATATAATTCCATCGATTATTTCGTGCCTTTTTTTGAGCAAAAAGGGATACTTTCCTATCCTTCCTATCGAAAAGTATCGTTTTTTTTTAGAATAATTCGGAAGATATTTTTTCTTTTGGGCTTGCCTAAAAGTATTTGGTATGGAAACTGGAAAAACAGTTTAAATGGAGTAACGACTGTTATTTGTTTTTCTACTAATCCTGTTGAGTCCCTAGAATATATTAAATCTATAAATCCCCAAATCAGATTAATTTTTTGGTATTGGGATCCTGTTTACAGAAATGTCAAACAGCCTGACGCAATTTCAGATGATTTATGTGAAAAATGGTCGTTTGATCGTAATGATTGTCAAGTGTATAAAATGAATTACAATACCACTTTTTATCTGGATAGCATTACATTACCAAAATCAGAGCTCTTTTATGATGTGTTATTTTTAGGGCAGGACAAAGGGCGTAGGTTATTTTTGAATGACTTCAAAAAGCAGTTCATTGGAATGGGTCTTGTGCCTTTTTTTTATATTGTTGATGATACTACCTCTGGATGGAATTTCATGAAAACATCACCAGCAATACCCTATGTTAAGTATTTAGCACTTTTGTCAAAGAGTAAAGCTATTTTGGATTACACGCAAGAAGGGCAAAGTGGCATGTCATTGAGGCCTATGGAATCTGTTTTTTTTAGCAAGAAATTAATAACAAATGATTTGGCTATTTTGAAGCAAGACTTTTATCTTGCTGATAATATATTTATTTTAGGAGTTGACGATATTAGCTCTTTGACTGTTTTTTTGAATACACCCTATAAAAAAATTTCTAAAGAAATTGTTGAAAAATATGATTTTACTAATTGGTTAGAGCGTTTTTTTGTTTAGTAGATTGTTTTTTGTGAATTGAATTTGTATGCGTGAATTTTTCAAATCTTTTTTTCTTTTAGGAATTGCCACAACTATTGAAAAAATAGTAGCTTTTTTTTTATTGCCTATTTATACTCGATATTTTGATATTTCTGAATATGGTGTAATTGATTTGATTATAGTCACCATCAGTATGGTTTCAATATTTGCCGAGTTACAACTGGAAACAGCTTTACAAAGATATTACTATGATTATGAGGGGGACCAAAAAAAGAGTTTAATATCGACTAATTTTATTGTTATTACCTCTTTATCCCTTTTGTTTACTTTTGTCTTATTCTATTTTTCAGAAGAAGTCTCTTTATTGGTTTTTGAGAAAGTTGATTATTCTGGATTAGTCGAGTTGGCAGCCTTACAATTGCCTTTTATTAACTTCTCAATGTTAGCTTTTATAATTTTGAGATATGAAAAGAGGAATAAGGTCTTCCTTATTTTAATGTTAATTAAAGTAGGTATAACTTTAATTTTTACGCTGTTGTTTGTTGTTTGGTTTAAATTGGGTATCTCAGGAGTTTTTTACGCTCAGTTGTTAGGATTAATTAGCTCCACGGTATTATTGTTTTTATCGACTAAAGATTTTTTAGTGTTAGAAGTATCCCGATTTTTTCTCAAAAAATCATTTACCTATGCCTTACCGCAATTTCCAGCTAGGATTGGGAGTGCCTTATTATCCAATGCCAACAGGTTTTTTATGGTTGGTTATTTGACTATTGCCTCCGTGGGTCTGTATTCCTTATCTTTGAAATTGGCATCGGTAATACAATTATTATATGCTGCTTTTGTTATGGCTTGGGCTCCATTTATGTTTGAACAGTTAAAAAAAGAAAATCATAAAGAAGTTTTTGTAAAAATTTTGGTTTTAACTGCTTGCCCAGTTTATTTAGTGGTTTCGGTAATATCCTTATTTTCTAAAGAAATTGTAATGCTTATCGCCTCGGCAGAGTTTTATGAAGCCTATCATTATGTAGGAGGATTGTCATTGTATTTTTCATTATTCATATTTAAAGAAATTGTAGATATTGGACCAAAGCATACTGAAAAAACTAAATATCTTTCCTTAACATTCCTATTATCTTTAGTGGTCAATATTTCCAGTTTATATTTATTTATACTATGGTTTGGCTTAAATGGAGTTGTCTATTCTATGATTTTAACTAATATTTTTCTGTTATTAATCAGCTGGATGATTTCTAATCGATTGTATTATATTCCCCATAACATTTTTTTGTTTATAGTAGTTTCGGTACCTGCCTTTTTATTGGCCTTGGGTTCTATGTTTATGCTTCCCTCTTTCATTATTAGAATAGCAGTTTTCGTTGGGGTCTGTTTTTTTTATGGACTTATTTTTTTTAAATATTTAAAATTTTTTTTAAAACAAACCGTTGCAATTAAAGCTTAGTTATAAAAATATAAAGCGCAAAATAGTACAAAAGGTATGATTTATTTAGTTGTCTTTATCTATTTATTGGTATTCGTTGTCAAATTTGATATTAACAAAAAGGTTGACGGAGCCAATTTTACCTATAATCTACTATTGGTAGTTTTTATTGCTATTGCTGGACTTCGTTATAAAGTAGGTGGGGATTCTCTTGCTTATTATGATACCTTTAGGGAGATCCCTTTTTTATCCGATTTGTTTGATTATGATTTTAGTGAAACTCGATATGATCCTTTATGGATTGTGCTCTCCTCAATCTCAAAGACAATTATTGATGATTTTGCTTTTTTTCAAATCATTCATGCTACTATCGTAAATGTTATTATTTTCCGTTTTATTAAGCAAAATACACAATATAGGTTTACTTCATTGTTTTTGTATTTCTGTGGGGCTTACCTTTATTTTAATATGGAAGTGATGAGGGAAATCCTCGCTATTTGTGTTTTTTTATTGGGTTATTCTACTTTTAAGGAAAAAAAATGGTTGCAATTTTATCTCTATGCTATAGTTGCATTTTTGTTTCACTCTTCAGCCATGATTCTATTCCTGTTTCCTCTTTTTAGATATTTAAAAATGAATCTAATAGGTATTTCGATAATCTTAGGATTCTTTTATTTATCTCTTTTTTTTGAGTCCCTTCTGAAATTTGGATTATTCGCCTCGAGAGTCACTGAAAAGTACGATTCGTATTCTGGATTAGAATTAAACATTTTTGGAATATTATATATTTTTATATTTTATGTTTTAATACCTATACTAATTATGTATTTTAACAGTAAGCTTGAAGGCGATAAAAATATTTTTGAAGAGTTAACGTTTGCTTATTTTTTTCTGGCCGCCATATTTCTTGTTATGTCTGGTTTTGGTAGGTTTTTAAATTATATAACCCCTTTTGCTATTATTTATTTAGGCGATTTTATTAATAAAATTTTAAATGATGAAAATTTAAGTAAGTATAGATTTACAATTGTCATTTTTATGCTTTTTGTCATTGCCTTTCCAAAAATTCAATATTATCTTATTGATACTTCAAAAGTTGCTCAAGGCACTCATCAGTATAATCTTTGGCTTCCCTATTCTTCCATTTTTACAGAAGAGGAGTATGAGTATAGAAATGCTATCTATATGGCAGGTTTTGAATAAATGAGAATTAGATTGCAATAAAAATAAACGATTGGTTTAACACCTTGGACTCCAATACTAAATTATAAAAACAGCGATACTATAATGTGCGGAATATATTTAACGAACATTCCTTTTGAAGAGGAAGAGGTGAAAACTAAGTTGGAAACGATTCAATTTCGTGGGCCAGATTATACGGGAATTAAAAAAATATCTGATTTGACTTTTGGACATTTAAGATTGTCTATTTTAGATCTTGATGTACGTTCGCATCAACCTATGCAGTTTGAAAATCTGACTATCGTATTTAATGGGGAAATTTATAATTTTTCAAAAATTAAAGAAGAGTTAGAGTCATTAGGATACACATTCACTACTACTGGGGATACAGAGGTCTTACTGAAAGGGTATAATGAATGGGGTGAAGGCGTAGTGCCAAAATTAAACGGGATGTTTGCTTTTGCCATATACAATTCATTAACACGGAAAATATTCTGTTCGCGTGATCGCTTGGGCATTAAACCTTTTTACTATTCCTGGAAGGATGGGCAGTTTGAAATTTGCAGTCAGTTACGACCTATAAGTCAAAATAAAAAGTTGAATGAAGAGGCCATTTCAATGTATTTGGATTGTACTTATGTGCCAAGTCCGTTTACCATTTATAAGGAAGTGCATAAATTGTCTCCCGGCAATAATTTAGAAATTGATTTGGTAACCCAAAAATATACGATTAAAGAATATTGGAATCTAAAAGAAATAAGGAATTCTGGTTTGTCCTATGAAGAAGCCAAATTGCAGTTGCATGAATTGTTAAAAGATGCCGTAAAAATAAGGTTACAATCGGATGTTCCGTTTGGTTCCTTTCTCTCTGGTGGAATAGATTCGGCCTTAATTTCCAGCATTGCGGCTAAAGTTTCAGATGAACCCATTAAAACTTTTTCAATAGGATTTGAAGATCCGAAGTTTGACGAAAGCAAAATTGCTGCACAGTATGCAAAAATTATAGGCTCCGTTCATACTGAAACCATTTGTAAAACCGAGCATATTTTAGAGATGATTCCAAAATTAATCACGGTATATGACGAACCCTTTGCAGACAGTTCTGCATTGCCTTCTTTGCTTTTGAATAAAGTGACCAAGCAATATGTAACAATGGCTCTGTCAGGAGACGGGGGAGATGAGAGTTTTCTTGGGTATAATCATTTTGATTGGGTAGCCAAATTTAAAGTTTTGATAAAAATACCCTTTTGGGTCAGAGCATCCGTTTCCAAACTTTTAGTTTTTAATGTATTAAAATCTAAAACACAGCCTATCAAAAGGATTTTTAATATAAAATCAAAAAATGATTTTATTGCAGGAATTTTTGTTGGATACAATTCACTTTTAAAGAAGAGAAATCTGGATTGGATGGCTAATTATGATGGATATAAGTTTTGGTCCAAAGACTTATTCCAAGCAACTGCGGATTTGAATATTAAATTATGGCTTGAAAATGACAGTAATGTTAAGGTCGATAGAGCTAGTATGGCTTATTCAGTAGAAGTAAGAAGTCCTTTTTTGGACTATAGAATTATTGAATTTGCAAGAACTTTATCCGTATCCTATCGTTATGTACCGGGAAGAAAAAAGAAAATACTCAGGGATATTCTTAAAGAGTACATACCCGAAGAAGTCTTTAATCAGCCTAAAAAAGGTTTTGCAGTACCCATAGGGACTTGGATTCGTGAAGAGTTGAAAGAAGAGTTTGTAGAAAATTTATCAGATGATTTTTTAAATCAGGTTCCTAATTTAAATGTTGTCAAGTTCAAGAAAATGTTTCAAGATCATTTAGAAGGCAGGTGTGATTATTCCTCCTATGTTTGGAGAGTATATGTGCTATCTAAGTGGTGTCAAGAATTTGGTTTTTATAAAAAGACAAATGCCTCTTAAAAAAAAAATACTTTTTGTTTTGCCAAGCTTAGGTGCTGGAGGAGCTGAACGAGTTCTATCCTTTGTCTGTCAGCAATTAGACCCCAATGCTTTTGAGGTTAAATTGATTGTATTAGGATTTAAAAAAGAGGCTGTTTATAATGTTGATACCATTCCGGTCATTTACTTAAACAAACCTAGATTATTACTAGGAATAGTCACTTTGTTTAAAGTAATTCTTAAAGAAAAACCAGCCATCGTTGTTAGTTCAATCGTCCATTTGAACCTTATGATGGGATGCTTTAGCCTTTTTTTGTCCAAAACAAAGTTTATAGGAAGAGAAGCGAGTGTTGTTTCTAAAATGAATGAATTTTCAAAATTCAATTCGACACTAAGTACACTTTTAATGAAAGTCTTTTATCCGAAATTGTCCGCTATTATTTGCCAATCGGATGATATGAGAGACGATTTTATTCAAACTCTAAAGTTAAATCCATCAAAGCTTATTTTAATTCACAATCCTATAACTTTCTTGCCAACATTTGAGAGAGAAAAAAAAATGAACAGTAAATTAAATTTTGTCACTGTTGGAAGACTTAGCCCCGAAAAAGGATATTTAAGAATAATTGATGGATTATCAAAGATTGATCAATATGATTTCCATTATACAATAATTGGATCAGGTCCACAAGAGGAGCTAATTAGAGAAAAGCTGGAGAAATATAAACTAACTGCAAAAGTGACTTTTATTCCTTTTACTTCCAAAGTTTTGGAGGAAGTGAATCGGAGCGATTATTTTATTCAAGGTTCTTATGTAGAAGGATTTCCCAATGCCGTTTTAGAGAGTTGTATTGTGGGTACCCCTGTAATTGCATTTGATGCTCCTGGAGGAACCAAAGATATTGTGACCCAAGGCCTGAATGGGTTTTTAGCAGAAAATGAGGCCGAATTTGCTTCGATTTTAACAAATATTGACCAGTTAAAGCTAATCAAAAGCGACTCGGTTAAGCAATCCGTGATTTCTAAATTCAATTCCGATGCAATCATAAAACAATATGTAGCATTATTTAATAACGTTTTGTCTTCTAAGTAAAAAGAAGGCAGCCTATGTATTTTAATGCTTGTTAGTTTAAATTGTTAATAAATGAAAATTTCAGTCTTAATATATTCTTTAGATGGTGGTGGTGCTGAAAGGGTTGTTGCTCAACTAGTTTCTTTTCTTAGCGAAAATGGGATTGATGTATGTATCGTAATGATGAATGATACCGTTGTTTATGAAATTCCTAAAAGTATTCCGATTTATTATCTGGAAAAATCAAATCCTAAGGAGTCTGGTTTTCTTAAATTTTTTAAATTGCCTTATTTGGGATTTAAATATAAATCTTTTTTAAAGCAGCAGAAGATTGAGATTAGCGTATCTTTTTTAAGCAGACCCAATTATATTAACCTGCTAAGCAAATGGTATGGCAGTGGTGTGCGAACATTCATAAGTGAACGTTCTAATCCCACAGCTCAATACAGTGGTTCTTCATTTCATTCTAAAATAAATTCTTTTCTAATTCATAAATTATTTGTTAAAGCCGATGGAATAATTGCAAATTCAGCTGGCAATGGAAACGAACTATTCAATAATTTTGCGATTCCACAACACTTAATAACGACTATTCACAACCCAATAGATTTAGATACAATTCAAAACACATTAGCCATTAAAGATTTTTATGATACTAACTATTATAACTTTATATCCGTAGGTCGGCTAAATGAAGGTAAAAATCATGAGTTATTAATTCGTTCACTTTTGCAAGTAGCCAATAAAAAAATCCGATTGTATATTTTTGGAGACGGTCCATTGCAGGGTTTTCTTTTGCGTCTAATTGTTGATTTAAAACTAGAGAATCAAGTTTTTTTAAATGGATTTTCAAAAGACATCTTTAGCTATCTCAAAGGGGCTGATGCTTTTTTATTTGGTTCCAACCATGAGGGTTTTCCTAATGTTCTGATAGAAGCTATGGCTTCTGAATTGCCCATCATAACTACAAATTGCCCCTCTGGTCCCAGTGAAATTATGCAAGTTTCTTCTTCTGAACAGTTTGAAAAAAGAGTGCGCACAGCTTATGGGATTTTGGTTCCAGTGGGTAATCGTTTAGAGATGTCAGAAGCTATTGATGAAATAGTAAGCGATAAAGATTATAATAGTTTATGCAAAAAAAACGTGCTCATACGATCTCGCGATTTTCGAAATGATTGCATTTTAGGGCAATATTTGGATTACATTACTCAAGGAAATTCTAACCCATAAAATATTCAAAATTTTATTTTGAAGACGATTTATATTGTAGTTTTAATTATATGAATAAAGAAAAAATACTTCACGTTATTACTGTTTCTTTTGTAATCAAACATTTTTTCGGAAGACAATTTGACTATTTGGGAGAAAAAGGAACTAAAGAATACCATCTTGCATGTTCTCCTTCGGAAGAATTTTATAAGCTTTCAAAAGAACTTAGCTATATCCCTTTTGGAGTAGAAGTAACAAGAGATGTTAATCCAATTAAAGATTTAATAGCCATAATTAAGATTTACCGATACATCAAAAAAAATCAAATCAAAAAGGTGGTTGGTCATACTCCAAAAGGAGGAATGGTAGCAATGATTAGTTCTTTTTTAGCAAATGTACCTGAGCGAATTTATTTCAGACATGGAATAATTTATGAGACGAGTACAGGAATTAAAAGAGTTGTATTAAAAAGTATCGATCAATTGACAGGTTTTTTAGCGACAAAAGTAGTCTGTGTGAGTCATTCTGTTCGAGAGATAAGTGAGCGTGACTCACTTAATGATCCGAAAAAAAACCTGATTTTAGGTTTGGGAACCTGCAATGGAATAGATACACAAATAAAGTTTAACCCTAAGAATTATAATAAAGAGGAAGTTAAATTCAATATGGAAACATACGGTGTCAATATTGATACAAAAATTATTGGGTATGTAGGACGCTTGGTCAAAGATAAAGGGATTAATGAATTGATAAAGGCATGGGAAATAATTCAAAAAAAATTTAATAATTCAAAATTAATTTTAGTTGGTCCTATAGAGGATAAAGATTCTATTTCTCAGTATTCAAAGGATAGAATTGCAGAAGATCCCTCGATTATTTTTACGGATTTCGTAACAGACGCCTGCGCTTACTTTTCGCTAATGGACGTTTTTATATTACCTACTTACAGGGAAGGTTTTCCTACGGTTGCTTTAGAAGCTTCTTCCATGGAAATACCAGTTTTAATTACACAAGCGACAGGGTGCAAAGAAGCGATAAAAGAAAATGAAACAGGTATGTTTATCACCCATGACCCTATCGATATTGCAAACAAAATTGAATTTTATCTACAAAATGCGACCATTGCAAAATTGCATGGTGCTCAAGGTCGAGTTTTTGTTGTTGAAAATTTTGAGCAGACTAAAATATGGGATTCCATAGCATTTCAATTAAATACCTGATGAAGAGTATAGCAATTACAGGGGCATCGGGATTTGTAGGGACTAATCTACAGCGCTATCTAAGAGAGGAGTATCAGGTCAAATCGATACGTGCTCGGTATATTCCCAACCAAGTGTTCGATTTTCAAGAAAATGTAGTTATACATTTAGCCGGGAAAGCACACGATCTAAAAAAAGTATCCAATCCAGCGGATTATTATGAAGCTAACTTTGAATTGACCAAACAATTGTTTGATGCTTTTTTATGTTCAGAAGCTTCTGTTTTTATTTTTATGAGTACAGTCAAAGCAGCAGCAGATTCTATTCAAAAAATTTTAACCGAAGATTTCGTCCCAAATCCAAAGACGCATTATGGGATTGCTAAACAACAGGCCGAGAAATATATTTTAAGCGCCAAATTACCTGTTGGGAAGAGCGTTTATATTTTGCGTCCGTGCATAATTCATGGACCAGGAAATAAAGGGAATTTGAATTTGTTATATCAATTAGTATCTAAAGGACTACCTTGGCCATTGGGAGATTATAAAAATCAGCGGTCTTTTTTGAGTATTGATAATCTATGTTTTGTGATTAAGGAACTGTTAGAGAATAGGGATATACCATCAGGTGTATATCAGGTAGCAGACGATGAGCCATTGTCTACCAATGAATTAATTCAGTTAATTGGGACAAGTTTAGACAAAAAAAGTAAAATTTGGAATATTCCTTCTTTTTGGATAAAGAGGATTGCTCAAATAGGAGACCTCTTGAACCTACCTCTAAATTCCGAACGATTGCAGAAGTTAACAGAGGATTATGTTGTGAGCAATGTCAAAATCACAAAGGCTATGGGTAAAAAATTACCTGTTTCATCCAAACAAGGGTTGCTTTCTACTTTAAAATCATTTAGGAATTAAGTAAGTTTTTTCATTAAATCATCACTTAATTACAAGAATTTCAGTTGTGTTTTGCTTTAGTTACTATTTGCTATTTTTGAATTGGGATTAAAGAAGAACAAATATCCTTCACTATTTTTTTTAATTTGCAGAAGAGGCATTGTACTCATAAGCCCCCAAATCATACCCTTTTTCTTTTGGTCTAATTGAGCCTGATTTATCCTTTACTACTCCATTTGTATAAAGATTTTGACCTTTGTCGATTGCAGGACTGCTGGAAGAAAGGCGAAGGAAGTTTACATTATCAGGTGCCACAGATATAAAATTGGGATTAATGATGCCCAAATCCCAACTATTATTTTCAGAAACTCCAATATTACCTGAAATATCTGTATTGTTCTGGAAGCTAATATTATTTTTAATGATTGCAAAAGTTTCCATATTTCTAAATCCTATCGGATTGTTGTAAGCGGTATTATTATATAAAATATTTTTGCTACCCTTATTTTTGCTTTCATTTCCATCAAAACCGCTTACCCGATTTGAATATGAAATATTATTCACTACTTTATTATTTCCAGCACCTCCGCCTCCGCCTCCTAACTTGAAACCATTTCCATTTCCAGCAGGTTTATTCCAAGTAGCAGAATGGGAACCTCCATTGCTTGGATTGCCATATCCGGTATTATGTACTTCATTATTCTCTATTAGATTTCCATTTGAAGACCAAGTATCTATACCGTCGTCGGAGCAATTATAAACTGTATTGTTTTTGAAAATATGATGGCCGTAATCTGGAAATGGTTCAGAGTTTCCTGCCGAAGCTGATATGCCATCAGCATTTCCGCCGCCGCCCATTCCGTTTTTACCATAATCATAAATGTCATGAACTAAGCAATTTTGTACAATATGATAAGAACATAAATAGAACATTATGCCAGTACCATAGCCATTATGTATGTGAATACCATCAAATAAATTATTATGAGTATCATCACCGCAGTATATAGTGACCATTGCCGCATTACTGAGTTCTAATCCTTTAAAAATAAGATAATTAGCTTTTATGTTGAATAAAGGCGGATTATTCCAAGGGTTTGAGGGGTCCGATTTTAAATTGCTACCATCAATAATTGGTTTTTCACCCGGATAAGCTTCAAATGTTATCGGATTTTTTGCGGTTCCACTTTTTGAAAAAACAATATAACCTTGGTATTTGCCCGACCGGATGTACACTTTTTGACCTGCATTTAGTGTAGTCGAAGCATGTTGAAGTGTAGCCCAAGGCAATGTTATTGTTCCCGGATTTGAATCGGAACCTGCGTTTGATACATAGAAATTTTGAGCTGAAATTATTGAAGTTTGGGCTAAAATAATTAGTACTGTTACAGTCAATTTTCTTTGGATAACCGGATAAATATTGTTTAAGGATTTGTTTTCGAAACCTCCCGTTTTTAATTTCATTTTTGCTAAATTTAATTCCATATCTGTTTCTGAATTTCCATTTGAAATATTTAATATTCGCTCTTTCTATTTTGAAAATATAAAAATAAGTTATTCAAATTTTACATATTGTAAATATATAATTTTTATCTTTTTTTATCTTTTAAATTTTGGTTTAATCCTAAAAAACACCTTTTGACTAGTGTTTAAATTTTTGATGTGTTCGTGTTTTATGTGCAAAAAAACATAAATTTGCAAACTACACTTAATATTTTTCTTCTTTTAAACAGCATGCATTACATTACAATCGTTTTTATTTTGTTTGTCTTTGAATTGATTTATTTCAAAATAGCAAACCGCTACAACATCATCGACAAGCCCAACCATCGTTCTTCGCATTCCAAGGTTACCATTAGGGGTGGAGGGATTCTTTTTCCAATTGCGATGCTCATCGCTTTTGTATTGGGTTATACGAATTGGATGCTGACTTTGGCTGTTGTTTTGGTCGCTGTTGTCAGTTTTATCGATGACATCAAACCTTTACATCAGTTGCCTCGTTTTGGCTCGCAAATTATAGCTTTTTTATTGGTGGCTTATGATTTGAACCTTTTTGAGCAAGCATTATGGGTTTTACCTGTTGTGATGGTCTTTCTGATAGGATGGATCAATGCCTTTAATTTTATGGATGGCATCAACGGGATTACTGTATTATATGCTCTTACGGCTCTTGTCAGTTTCTCCGTATTAGCGGTTCATCAAACTAGTTTGCCTCTACTCATTACCATGGGATTGTCTTGTTTGGTATTTGGATTTTTTAATGTTCGTAAAAGTGCCAAAACTTTTGCAGGCGATGTAGGGAGTATTAGTCTCGCCTTGTTTTTGGGCTATTTTATGATTAAAACCATTGTGTATACAGGTCAAATAGGTTTTATTCTGTTCTTCGCAGTATATGGCATAGACGCAGTAATTACGATTTTTTTTAGAATCAAAAAGAAGGAAAATATATTTGAAGCCCATCGTTCGCATTTATACCAATATCTGGTTAATGAATATAGGTATTCCCATGTTTTAATTACGGTACTTTATGCACTAGTTCAATTGTTTGTCAATGGGATTGTTCTATATTTGGAAGCTGAAAAGGTTTTGACATTTTCAATTGCTTTGTCCATTTTAGTGGTCATGACTTTAGTTTATTTGGTTATTAGAGCCAGGGTAGTTGGCCGATTAGTCATCCCCAAAAAATAGGATTTAAATTTAAAAAAAAATGAATATATTGAATTTCAAAGGCTACAGGTATGAATAATTCCAAAATATGGATTTCCCCACCCCATATGGGAGGTAGTGAACAAAAGTTTGTTCAGGAAGCTTTTGAAACCAATTGGATTGCTTCTGAGGGTTCCAATCTAGTAGGTTTTGAACAGGATTTGGAAAACTATTTATCCCCTGAAGTATTTGTTTGTGCTTTGAATTCAGGAACCTCAGCCATACATTTAGGTCTTATTTTATTAGGGGTAAAAGCGGGTGATGCCGTAATTTGTCAGAGTATGACTTTTTCGGCCTCGGCCAATCCGATACTCTATCTTGGAGCCACCCCTATTTTTATTGACAGCGAAACGGATACTTGGAATCTTTGTCCAATAGCTTTAGAAAAGGCTATTGTGGATAGCATTGAAAACGGAAATAAACCTAAAGTCATTATTGCTGTACATTTGTATGGAGTTCCTTATAAAATTGAAGCACTAAGAAGAATAGCCGATCACTACGAAATTCCTATTCTAGAAGACAGTGCCGAAGCATTAGGAAGTAGCTATAAAGGTCAAAAGTGTGGTACTTTTGGCGATGTTGGTATTTTTTCCTTTAATGGAAATAAAATTATCACTGCATCAGGAGGAGGTGCTCTAGTGACTAAGACTAAAGAGCTAAAAGAGAAAGCTTTGTTTTTTGCTACCCAGTCCAGAGACAATGCGGTTCATTATCAGCACAGTGAAATAGGATATAACTACAGATTAAGTAATGTTTGCGCTGGCATCGGTCGCGGACAAATGGAGGTTTTAGACTCCCGTGTTAGTTTGCGCAAAGCAATGCATGATTTTTATGTCGATTTATTTAACGATATTCCAGGAGTAAGCGTTTTTTCAGTACATAATGAGGATTCTTCATCCAATTATTGGTTGAGTACCATTCTTATTGAACCTGAATTGACAAATGGGATAGATAGAGAAGTCGTGCGATTGGCCCTTGAAGCTGAAAACATAGAAAGCCGTCCTTTGTGGAAACCTTTGCATTTGCAACCTGTTTTTGAGCACTATCCTTACTACGGAAGCAATGTTGCAGCCACTTTATTCGAAAAAGGATTGTGTTTGCCTTCGGGCTCCAATTTGACGGAAGACGATAGAGGAAGAATTAGCAGCGTAATTTTTAAATTGTTTCATTAATTCTATTCTCTTACATAAAAAATAATTAAACTTGCACTCCATATACATAAACCATGAATTTAGAACCAACATTTATAAATGATTTAGTAATTCTTACACCAGCAGTATTCGAGGATGAAAGAGGCTATTTCTTTGAGTCCTACAGCAAAAGTAAAATGCTTGATTTAGGAATTCAGATCGATTTTGTGCAAGACAATCAATCTTTTTCTAAAAGAGGGACTTTGAGAGGATTGCATTATCAAAATCCCCCTTTTGCCCAGACCAAATTGGTTCGGGTGCTTCAGGGTGAAATTATGGATGTTGCAGTCGATTTGCGCAAAGATTCGCAGACATATGGCCAATATTTTGGGATTGTATTATCCGCTGAAAACAAAAAACAATTATTGGTTCCACAAGGGTTTGCTCATGGCTTTTCGGTTTTGAGTGAAACGGCTGTGGTTTCGTATAAATGCGACCAATATTATAACAAACCAAGCGAAGGCGGTATTCGGTTTGATGATGCTAGTTTTAACATTGATTGGGGAATGGATTTAGCTACTGCTATTGTTTCAGAAAAAGACCTGATTTTACCTACTATCGAAAACTGTAATTCCCAATTCTAATGAAAAAAATACTTGTCACCGGAGCCAATGGACAATTGGGTTCGGAAATTAAAGAATTAGCATCTACTTATCCCCAGTTTGATTTTATTTTCACAGACATTGCCGATTTTCCTTTAGACCAAACGGAGGTGATTGTTTCTAATTTTAAAAGTATTCAACCCGATGTAGTTATTAATTGTGCTGCTTATACCGCGGTGGATAAAGCAGAACAAGATAGGGTAGTTGCCGATGCCATCAATCATTTGGCTATTGCTACATTGGCAAGTTTGTGTTCGGAATCTGGAGTCAAACTGGTGCATATTTCCACCGATTATGTTTTTGACGGTACATCGCCAATAGCCTATAAAGAGGACGATCAGCCGAATCCAAAAAGTGTTTACGGTGTCACTAAATTAGCCGGAGAAACTGCTTGCCTAAAAAATTGCCCGGAAAGTATTATCATCAGAACCGCTTGGGTTTATTCGGAATTTGGAAACAATTTTGTCAAAACGATGTTGCGATTGATGAGCGAAAGAGACTCTTTGAACGTCGTTAATGATCAAGTGGGTTCGCCTACCTATGCGGCCGATTTGGCTCAGGTTATCTTGACTATTTTAGATAGTACTCTATGGGTATCTGGGATTTATCATTATTCGAATGCCGGTGAAATCAGTTGGTTCGATTTTGCACAAGACATCAAAGAAATTGCCCATAAAAACTGTGAAATCAAAGGCATTCCTGCCTCAGATTATCCTACTCCTGCTGAAAGACCCGCTTATTCCTTATTGGATAAATCCAAGATTAAAGCAGTTTATGGCATTGAGGCTGTAGATTATAAAATTAGTTTGAAGAAAATGATGAACAGGTTGCAGGCGGCAGATAGCAGATAGCAGATTTCAGGTAGCAGGTAGCAGATTTCAGGTAGCAGATTTCAGATTTCAGGTAGCAGATTTCAGATAGCAGATTTCAGGTAGCAGATTACAGGTAGCAGGTAGCAGATTTCAGATTTCAGGTAGCAGATTTCAGGCGGCAGATAACTGATAGCAGATTTCAGGTAGCAGATTTCAGGTTGCAGATTACAGATTACAGATTACAGATAGCAGATTTCAGGTAGCAGATTTCAGGTAGCAGATTTCAGGTAGCAGATTACAGATTACAGATAGCAGATTTCAGGTTGCAGATTTCAGATTTCAGGCGGCAGATAACAGATAGCAAATAATAGAAAACCCATAACTCATAACACTATGAAAGGAATTATTTTAGCCGGTGGATCCGGAACCCGATTGCATCCTTTGACTTTGGCCATGAGCAAGCAAATGATGCCAGTTTATGACAAGCCGATGATTTATTATCCTTTGTCCACTTTGATGATGGCAGGAATACATGAAATATTAATTATTTCGACCCCACATGACTTGCCTAATTTTGAGAAGTTATTGGGCGATGGATCGGCGATAGGCTGTCAATTCAGTTATGCCGAGCAAGCCATACCAAATGGATTAGCACAAGCTTTTGTGATAGGAGCAGACTTTATTGGACAAGATAGCGTGGCTTTGGTTTTAGGCGATAACATTTTCTTTGGAGCCAATATGGGCGAATTATTACAATCGAATACTAATCCTAAGGGGGGCGTAGTTTTTGCTTATCATGTATCCGATCCAGAACGTTATGGAGTGGTTGAATTTGATGAGAATAATAAAGCACTGTCGATTGAGGAAAAACCTTTGGTGCCCAAATCGAATTATGCTGTTCCGGGTTTGTATTTTTATGATAATTCGGTTGTGGAAATTGCCAAAAACATTCAACCCAGTCCTCGAGGCGAATATGAAATCACCGATGTAAATAAAGTATATCTTGAACAAGGTGCTTTGAAAGTGGGGATTTTGAATAGAGGAACCGCTTGGTTAGATACAGGTACTTTCAACAGTTTGATGCAGGCGGGACAATTTGTACAGGTTATCGAAGAACGTCAAGGATTGAAAGTGGGTTGTATTGAAGAAATTGCCTGGAGACAAGGGTTTATTAATAGCGAACAGCTTCAAGCTTTGGCGGAACCGCTGATAAAATCGGGTTATGGAGATTATTTAATTCAAATCTTAAAACATAAAAAATAAAAATTAATCCCGTTTCTCAACGGGATTTTTTTAAAGAGGTTTTTCGGTTTTCTGTAAATTGTATGCTGTGAGCTTTTTTTGGTTTGTAATTTACTGTACTTTGTTAAAGTATTAAGAAATAAATGGGTTATAATGTTGAAATTTATCTTTTCAATCGAATGATACTCTGTAAAAAAAATCAATTAGTTAAAATTGTAACAGTTACTAAGAATTTTATCAATTTACATAAAATAGAGGGTGATTTTTGTTTATTAGTCGGTGTTTTATGTAGTTTATCTGTAAAATGAAAATGAGTGATGCATTTTTTGATTTTTTTTAAGTTTAATTTGTACTTTTGTTTTCTTTAACATTAATTTGTGAATTGAGCTAGTCTGAGATTCGTTACACAATTTGGTCGCTTAATGGACCATTTTTTTTCGAAGCAGTATAGAAAAATAATAATAGATTGTTACCATGCGATTGAGGCCAACGGATGAATAAAAAATACTTTATTTAAGATGGGAATAGATAGTACTAAGAGTTATTTTTCAAAAGACAACCTAAGATTCAATATACATAATTTAAGTTATTTACCTCGTTGGATCATTGTATTAATAGATTTTACCGTACTACTTCTTGCGTTCGTTTTTACCTATTTAATTTTTGATGGAACCGGATTGGAATATGTTGTGACCAAGCATACAATGGTATTTGTAAGTTTTTTGTTTGGGGTCAATATCTTTTTCTTTTGGTTGTTTAGAACCTATGCCGGGATCATCAGGCACTCTTCGTATATCGATGCTGTCAAGCTTCTGTTTTCACAAACCGCAGTTTTAGTCTTCTTTTTGATTTTTAATTTTTTGTTTGAGTTGTATTATCATCAAAAAGCCTTCCTGAATACTGCCTTTTTTATCAATATTGTGCTTTCATTTTGTGGGCTGTTTTTATATAGAGTTGTAGTGAAGCAAACTTTTGAGCTTTATTTTATTGAAAAAAACGACGCCAAATTGATTAAAACTATTATCTATGGTACTGATGCCAATGCTATTTCTATAGCCAATGCCTTGAAATTTGAAACTCCTTCCCGTTTTAAAATATTGGGATTTGTAGATAAGAACAATCAAAATGCTTCTAAGCGAATGTTGGATTTACCCATTTTGGTTCTCCGCAAAAAAATTCCATCACTTATGCGTTCTATTGGAGCAGAATCGCTTGTGATTGCAGATAAAAGTTTATCCAAAGAGGAACAATTGGTAATTATAGATCAATGTATTGAGTACAATTATAAGGTTTACACTATTCCTTCCATTTCCGATTGGGAAGATCAAAAAGAAATTTCGCAAAAAGTAAAAAATATTCAAATTGAAGATTTACTCGAAAGAGAGCCTATCGTATTGGACAATGAATCCATTTCGAAACAGCTGAAAGACAAAACGATATTAATTACGGGTGCAGCAGGATCAATAGGAAGTGAAATTGTCCGACAAGTATTGAATTTCGAGCCTAGAAAAGTAATTATTTTAGATCAGGCAGAAACTCCGTTGCACCATATCGGTTTAGAGGTCAATGCTATTAAGGGTAAAACTCAGATACACAATATAATTGCCGACATAAAGGATAAAGCTGCTATCGAAAGAGTATTTAAATTGTATAAGCCTGAGATGGTTTATCATGCGGCGGCCTATAAACATGTACCGTTGATGGAATGCAATCCTTCTCAAGCTATCCTTACTAATGTGAATGGAACCAAGAACCTTGCCGATTTATCTTGTGAATATGGGGTAAAGAAATTTGTAATGATTTCTACCGATAAGGCAGTTAATCCAAGTAATGTTATGGGGGCAAGTAAAAGAATTGCAGAAAAATATGTGCAATCACTCTATTTAAAATGCCAAGAAAATAATAGTTTATATGCCACGAAATTTATAACGACTCGTTTTGGTAATGTTTTGGGTTCCAATGGCTCTGTAGTGCCTTTGTTTACCAAACAGATTGCCGAAGGTGGTCCGATAACCATTACACATCCTGATATTATTCGGTATTTTATGACCATACCAGAGGCTTGTCAACTCGTTT
>ENA-UOWO01002210-UOWO01002210.1-activated-sludge-metagenome-genome-assembly--contig:-NODE-2210-length-24501-cov-5.721877_pt1 | contig 24501 bp, 19 predicted proteins | sample MGYA00238148_ERZ761564 | MGnify/ENA primary metagenome ERZ761564 (study PRJEB28885, sample SAMN05720194) | activated sludge metagenome | isolation source: Anaerobic digester | place: USA... | reverse complement strand
GTAAATTAACATCGCTAGAATTATGAGTATCAACTACCATTTCGCAACCGACAGCCGAAGAATCACACAAGCTACTAAATTGACGAAGATTATGGTTTTGGCTATTTCTATCAGAATAGCTTTGACAACCTAGATTATAGTTAACGCCTTGATAAGCTCCGGTAGTATCGTAATAACAAATTTCTGGAGTATTCCAAGAATTTTTAATTAAATAATAACGACTATTAATTTCTAATAAATTGATATTAGCTATATAAATTTCCCCACCATCACTAAAAGCAAACTTTAAAACTTCTTCGGCACTAACATTATGATTTAGATTTTCTAAATTTACTTGATACAATTTCCACTCATTGCTAGAAGGGAGATTAATACTATAATTTTGATTTTCTAGCCCACTAACTCCAAATAAGGCTGGAGACCCAGTTCCACTATCGAAAGAAATGGAAAGATTTTTGTTTTGAGTGCTACGAGCTAAAAATTTAATAATATAGGAAGAGCCTTTTTTGACCGAGTTTCCAATTTCTACTTCTCCGGTTCCGGTCAGCTTTAAAGATTTTCCGTTTTGATTTAATGATTCTAAACTAGAAGTTACATTACCCTCCCAATTATTTAAACCTAAATTAAAGTCATAAGAAGCAATATTTCTAACACTATTTCCAGCATTGCCATTATATTCCCGGCAACCATTATTGCTGGCTTGACAGGTTTGACCTTCTCCAGGAATAGCTTGATAAACACAAGCATTTTGAGTATTATCCCATTTTCCACCAGCCAAACAATCATAGCAAACATTTTCTTCACTATTCCAATGTCTAGTATTATCAGTACTAATACAAGAATCACTATCTAATTCCATATTAATATTTTTATCGGTCATTCGATAAGTTTTGCAATTATCAGAACAAGTTATAGTATCTGAATATAATACATAGAATTTCTCTCCATCTTGATTATAAAATTCTCGACAATCGGAATTATATAGAGGATCGGAAGGAGACAAGTTATAAATTTCCTTACTACAAACTACCTCAATTCCAATTGAGTGAACAAATGAACCATCAGAAGTAGCCTCAATATTAAGATTATCATTATTATTTGGGTCAACAACAGTAAAAACAGTAGACAAGCTTCCTTCTGTTACTTTTGGAGATAAATTGTTATTATTTTTTTCTAAACTAAAAGATTTTAATTGATAACCGCTTTCATCATTACCTTGCCAAGAATAAAAACTTTCACAAGATCCTTGAGTAGGCTTAATACAATGTCTTAGATAAGAATAATATTCCTTGCCCTCTCCACCAATAGCCACCTCATCTAAATTTGTAAATTCGGTACATCCAGCATCAATAGCTCCGCAAGTTCTAGCTGAGGCCGGAATAAATTTAGCCACAGCCTTATTTTCAAATAAGGTTTCTTTTTGAACATAAATATCATATCCCACACATTGCTCCGGACAATAATCTTTATCCAAAACCTTAGCAGAAGTTTTAATATTATAAATAGAAGTAAATAAATTACATCCAATCTCGTTATTATTGCATAAACGAGCGTAATTATAACAAACACTCGGAGCATTAGATTTTAATTTATAATCTGGACTTGAAGAATATGGATTTTGATAACAAGTAGTTTTCAGATATTCCGGAATTGTTTTCTGATATACTAAGCCATTGCCACGATAATTGGAATAATAGGTTCCTGTTATTCCTTTTTCCAATTTAATATTATCAATAATACAATTATTTCCATTAGTATTAATACTAAAACCAACGGTGTTATAGATATAATTACTTGGGAAAACATTAGTTATAGCCTGATAAACAAAGCTTTCTCCTCCAACAATATCCTGGTTTTTGCTACCCAAAGAAATAGTTGAGGTTCCATTGCCACTACAGAAAGAATAAAAAGATAGTGTATAGCTTTCGCCGGCAATAGTATAATTATTAGGAGCCACTACTACAGTTTTAGACAAACTAGAGCTCAACAACACCGATTGATTACCTAAATAAGCTATAGAGCTAGTAGTTAAATTTCCCCAATCACCCTCGCTCAAATCTTTCTCAAAATCTCCATTAATTAAAAAATTATGTCCACCGCCAGCTACGGTTCTAAGATATTCATTACAACCCTCATTGCTAGAAGAACATGATTCTACTTTATTATTAAAATAAGTTAAAGGATAATTATTCCAAGTTATTTTTGATGTGGAAGCGTTATAAGAACCTCCCAAGGCATATTGCAAACAACCAACGTTGTCAGAGCTACAAGAGCCATAATCAATAGTATTTTTTAATAAAGCTAATTTCTTTCCATTAGATGTGCTAGTAAATGAATCACAAGTATTATAAACTGGATCGCAAGAATCTTGATTAAAATTCCAAGTTCTTTCTTCTTCGGTACAATATCCGTAATATTCACAACTTCCATCAGAATTTTCTTTAATACAGGATTGTTCATCAGCGCAATAATTATCGGCTCGAGAAATAATTATTGGATCAATATCAAAGGTAACACTTGAGTTAGAAGATGGAACATCAACAGCTTGTTTGACCATAATATAACCACCAAAGCCCTCTTTTTTACAATAATTTAACGGTGCCTTTAAAACCCAACTAGGGTCAACCAACCCTTCGCACCAAGAATAATCAGTAAATCCAGACCTAATAAAGTCCTGACTAAATGTTTCAAACTCATCATTAGGGCTAAAACAAGAAATCATATCCATTAGGGTATAATCATTCTTGGTCTCCTGGCTCTTAACTTCTGCTCGAGATAAAGCCTCTTCCCAGCCTAAAGGAATTATGCGAAACTTTCTTAGAATTATTAAATTTCTCTCATTTAATCCTGTTCGGTAATCAGCTTCTTTACTGAAAATCATGTCGGCACTTAGATAGCCATTATTAATGGCCTCGATAACAGTATTTTTGTTTTGAACTGCCTGACTAAAACGATCACTAATAACACAATTATTTGGTAAAGGGTTATTAGCATCAACACAAACTACCAAATCTGATAATATATTATAATCAGCCCGAACATCAAATCTAGGTTGAATTATTTTTTTTAAGGCCTTAGTTAAAGAATTTTCTCCACTATAAGCTCGAGGATCAGCGTTGACGTTATCAGAACTACTTGTTGGGCTATCAGAATCGGAAGAATTTTTCAATTTACCCAGCTCAGTAATCAGTCTATTAAAACCAGCAATACCTAATTGATTTAAAAATAAATTAGTAGCATCAACCAAAGCCTCTCCCGTAACTTGACCAAAGCTCTGATCCTGCAAATTAGTGGCCCTAGTTAATTGATCTCTAGCTGCTCCCGGATAAGTGTCCGACTGTCCCCCAATATTTCTAACATCCAACCAACCACTATTTAGTCTAATTTGCTCTTCTTCTTTTTCCTTAGAAGCCTGATAAACTTTTTCTGTTCGGCCAAATAATTCTAAAGCGATAGTAACATCATTACCAGTTGGATTAAACATTTGAGATACTTTATTTAAATAGGTTTTATCCTCTACAATACTTTTCCAACGATCATATTCACTAGTCCAGCTAGATTTCATTTCCTGCCAACCGCAAGAAGTAACCAAAATAGGTTGTCTTTGATTTACCAAGCCTAATCCAATCTTATTTTTTACATCTAAGCTAGGGTGACATAAATCAACTTGCCACTCATCATAAATCGTGTTAACAAATTCAGAAATAGCAGCATCACCAGCCTTTTCTCCTAAGTCAGTTAAATATTCAGTAGTAAATAATGGTTTTTGCCCTTCTCCAGCCGAAGCAATGTAATTAGCGGCATCATAAGCAATAGTATTTACCAAATAAGTTAATGTTTTTTGATAAAAATTAGCTCCAGCTTTTTTAAGTTGCTCAGCTATTTTGCTCCAAATTGTCTCCTTAGAAAATCGAACTATAGATTCTGTTAAAGAGACTGGATCGTGCACAACAGCCGCCGCTTCAGTTTTTTTTATATTAGTTAAAAAACTAAAACATAGCACAAAAACAAAAAAAGAAGCTATAACTCTTTTTTTATGAAAACCATTATTATTTTTAGACATATATTTAAAATATTATTATAAATCTGCTAAAACTTCTTGGTATAAGATCATCAGATCATCGTCATTAATTTGCTGTAAATCACTTTCTTCCATTCCGCTTTGAATTAATATCTGTCTTAAAGATTGAGCATCTAAAGCTCCAGTTTTATCTCCTGATAAAACATTACTAGAGGTAGAATTAGCATCCTGTTCCACCGATGTTTCCAGGGAAGTTAAAAAATCATAAAAATCATTGGAGTTTTCTGAAGAGACTGAATTTTGGTCTTCAGATTGTCCAGAAGAATTAGAGCAATCCTTTCCCTCCGGACAATTAACATTTGTTTTATAAACAAAAATTTCTTCATAATCATTTAAAGTATCTCCGTCAGTATCTTCTAAATAAGGTGAAGTCCCATAAACAAAAAGCTCATCCCAATCACTAATTCTATCACCATCAGTATCAACTTCTTTTAGTTCTAGGTTGTCAGAAGTCATCTCACCAACAGAACAATTACCATTTTCACAGTTGGTTTTAGAATCATTAGTATTGTTAGATAATAACTCTCCTTGATAAGAAAAAGGGTTCTGTAAATTATTTTTAAAATTAAAACCCCAAATAACAATAATAGTAACACTAAAAACACTCAAAATTATCAACGCTATTTTGCGATTTTTATCCATGGAATTATTGTTATTTTATATATTAAAAGTTTATAATATTTTACGGAAAAAAGCAAGAAAAATAATCATTTTTTCAGTAAAAATTATTTTAATAATTGAAAAATATTTAACCAATCATTTATCTCTAATTGTTCCGAACGAATCTTAGTGTCTAAATTAAGTTTTATTAATATTTCTTCTATTTTTTTAATATCAATTTTTAAGCCATTGGCTAAATTATTCTTTAACATCTTTCTCTTAGAACTAAAGGCAATTCGCAACATCTTAAAAAATTTTTTTTCCTCTTCGTAGTCTTTTAATAATTTCTTATTAGGTGTTATCTTAATTACAGCACTATCTACCTCTGGTGCTGGATAAAAACATTCCCTTTTAACATCTATTATTTTTTCAACTTCGGCATAAAATTGGACTGAGATTGATAGCAAGCTCATTTTCGGAGGCCTAGCCATAATTCTCTCTACAACCTCTTTTTGAAGCATCAGAACAATTATTTCTGGTTTATTAGACAGACTCAAAAATTTTCTCAAAAAAATAGAGGTAATATTATAAGGTAAATTAGAAACAATTTTATATTTACCAATTTTAGAGAAATTATCGCCCTTAGCCTTCAAGATGTCCTTATTAAAAATCTTAATATTACCAACTTTATTCCCTATTATTAAGGTTTGCAAAAAACTAGCAATTTTTTCATCAACTTCTACTGCTAAAACCTTCTTAGCCTGCTTGGCCAATTTAAAAGTCAGAAACCCCAAACCTGGTCCAACCTCTAAAATAGTTTCATCTGACTTGATCTCAGCTGACTCTATTATTTTGTCATAAATATCTTCTTCAATTAAAAAATTTTGGCCCTTAGATCTTTCGGGCTTAATATCATACATCTTACATAGATCTAAGGTTTGCTTTAATAAATCCATTTCTAATTTAATTATTTTCGGGCTTCATAGAGATAGCCTTAACCGGGCATTCCTTGGCACACAATCCACACCCCTTACAATAATCATAATTAATCTTAGCTTTATTTTGACCCTTTATATTAATTAGATTGGCGGCACTATCTGGACAAATTTTAGCACAAATACCACAGCCAATACACTTGTCGACATCAATTTCAGGACGAGAAGATCTCCAGGCTCCCGTTTTATTGTTTAAAGATGAATTTGGTTTTACAATCATATTTTTAATAACTTTTAATTATAGTAATTTTACTTTGTAATAATTTTATCAATGGCTAAGAAATTTTTTTCAATAATTTCAGCTCCTTTTTCAGAAAATTTTTCTTGAACAGCCCTTTTAACGGAGTCTATTTTTATCAACCCCGGAATTGTTGTCAAAGCCCCCAACATAATAGTGTTAACCATATTTTTTCCAAAAACTTCCAAGGCAATTTTAGAGGCCTTAACTGGAAAAATATTTTTTTTATCTACTTTAATCTTACTTTCCTGATTAATTTTTTCCAATAATTCATCTTGACTTAAAGAATAATTAATAATTATTTTGGTGGTCTTTTTTAATCCAATAAAAAGATTGACTCGACCAACCAAAGAGTCGTCTAAAATAATTAAAAAATCAGGCTCATAAATATGTTCTCTGGTAGAAATCTCCTGATTAGAAATCCTAACAAAAGACTGAATTGGAGCACCACTGCGCTCTACCCCAAAATGAGGGAAAGCTTGAGTTATTTGGCCATTATTATGAAAAGCAATCGCTAATATTTCGGCCATAGCTACAACTCCTTGCCCTCCTCGACCATGAATTCTTATTTGTTCCATATATATTTATTGTAAATAATTATCAAGAAAACTAGTCCAAGCTTCAAACGGAATATTTCCTTCGCCAGCCTTTTCTCCATTGATAAACCAGGCAGGAGTTCCTTCTATCTTTAAAAATTGGGCATCCGAAGCGTCTTTTATAATATTTGTTTTATATTTCTCATCATGTAAACACTGGGAAAATTTATTAAGATCATTAACGGAAATAGCTTGAGCAATGGAGGTTAAATCTGAGGTAGTAAATTGTCCTTGTAATTCAAATAACTTGTAATACATTGGCCAATATTTATCTTGTTCCCCGGCACAACGAGCCGCCATAGCTAATTCCAAAGAATTCTCTCCAATAACTGGATAATCTCGCACAATTATTTTAATTTTATTGCCATATTTAACAGCTAATTTAGTTACTGTATCAGAAGATTTTTGGCAATAAGGACAATTAAAATCAGAAAAAACTACTACCGTAAAGATTGCCTCACTTCCTCCAATAAAATAATTAGACTCTCCTTCAATTATTTTAATATTAACCTGTTCTGAAGTGGAAGCAATATTTTCTCCTAAACTTAATAGACTTCTAGAATTTAAAAAATTACCTAAATCTGCTGGATTCTTTGCTAGACGACCGACTAAAAAAATTAAAGACACCACATAAATCAAAATCGCCGAGGCAATCAATAATAATATTATCACCCACCATTTTTTATACCAACGAGATCGGGCTCTCTTGGCATCACCCTTTTTAATCAAATATTCAATTCTATTATCTAAACTCATCTTTTTTTAATTGATTAATTGCTCAATATGTTATAAAATAATATTACCATAAAAAAGTTAAATGTAAAAGATAAAAATAAAAAAATGAAAATAATATCCTGGAACATTAATGGAATAAGAGCTGTTATTAAAAAAGGTTTTGTTGAGTTTTTGAAAAAAGAAAATCCCGATATTTTGGTACTACAGGAAATCAAAATATCCCAAGCTAAAAAAGAATTAGAGACTTTTGATTTTGCCAATTATGAAGAATTTTGGTTCCCAGCTCAAAGACCCGGATATAGTGGAACTTTAGCTTTGTATAAGAAAAATTTGAATATTATTAGTTTAAAGAATGGAATAAATTTGGAAAAATTTGATAACGAGGGGCGAGTACAAACAATGGAATTAAAAAATTTTTATTTAATAAATACTTATTTTCCTAATTCTAATCACGAATTAAGCCGACTGTCATATAAATTAGAATTCAATAATGAATTATTAAAATACTTAAAAAAATTAGAAAAAAATAAGCCCGTCATTTTAACTGGTGATCTAAATGTAGCTCATCAACCGATTGATTTAGCTAGACCCAAAGACAATGAGGGCAATCCAGGCTACACTAAAGAGGAAAGAGATTGGATGACTAAATTATTAAAAAATGATTTCATTGATACTTTTAGATTCTTACATCCAGAGAAAATAAAGTACTCTTGGTGGAGCTATCGCTTTAATGTTCGAGCTAAAAACATTGGCTGGAGAATTGATTATTTTTGTGTTTCCAAAAAATTAATAAAAAAAATAACCGAATCTGATATTCTAGACAAAGTTATGGGCTCAGATCATGCTCCCATTATTTTAAAAATAAAAGATTAATTAAAATACAAAAAATATATGAAAAAAATATTAGAAGGATCTCGGGCTATTGCTTTAACCATAAAAAATATTGAGCCTCAAGTAATTTCAGCCTACCCTATAACTCCACAAACCCATATCGTTGAAGACTTAGCCCAAATCAAAGCTAACGACGAAGGAAAATTTGAGTATGTTCGAGCTGAAAGCGAGTTTGCTGCCGCTTCCATTGTTTTAGGGGCCTCAGCTAAAGGAGTTAGGACTTATAGTGCTACCAGCTCCCAAGGTTTATTATTGATGACCGAAGTTTTATATAATATTTCTGGAATGAGACTTCCTATAGTAATGACTCTAGCCAATCGAGCCGTCTCCGCTCCCATAAATATTTGGAATGATCATCAAGATGCTATGGCCGTTAGGGATGCTGGTTGGATAATGTTTTTTGCCGAAAATAATCAAGAAGCCATTTGGCAACATATTTTAGCCTATAAAGTGGCCGAAAAAATGTTTTTACCAGTTTTTGTAAATGTCGATGGTTTTATTTTAACTCATTGTTATGAACCTGTAGAAATTCCTACCTCTAGCTTAATTAAAAAGTTTTTACCAAAATATCAACCTAAAAAAGGAGAAATTTTAGATACCAAAAATCCTGTTACTATGGGTGCTTTTATGAGTCCTCAATACTACCAAGAAACCAGAGAAAAATTATTACACGACTTCAACAAATCGATTGAGGAAATAAACAAAGAATATTTTAATTTACAAAAAATATTAAACCAAAAAATTAAACCTCAGGACAAATTATATAATAATGGATTAATTGAATATACTGGTAAGAAAAATGCTGATACTATTATAATTTCTATGGGGTCGATAATTGGAACAATAAAGAATTCTTTAGCAACTAAAAATGATATTGGGATATTAAAAATAAAAACTTATCGTCCTTTTCCAGCCAAAGCAATCTATGATATAATAAAGAAAGCTAAAAACATTATTATTTTAGAAAAGGCCGTTAGCCCAGGAAATTTTAGCCCCCTATATTTAGATATAAAATCAATCTCTTCCGATAAACAAAATATTAAAAATTTTATTGGAGGTCTGGGAGGACGAGACATTAAAGAAAAAGAGATAATTAAGATAGTAAATGATTTTAAGAAATATAAATCTTTAAATTTTATTTAAAAAAATAATGATAAAAATTAAAAAATTAAACAAAATATTTTTTATTATATTAATATCTTTAGTATTAGGTTTTTTTTCAATAAAAAAACAAGTTAAAGCCCAAAATTTTGAAGAAACTCCTACAATTTTTACTCCTCAAATATCAATACCTGGATCTGATTTTCAAAAAGGAGTTAACTTTGAAATAAAAGAAGGAACTAAAACAATAGCAACATACATATCATCTGTTTATAATTACTTATTAGCTATAGTTGGATTACTAGCTGCTATAATCTTAATGGCCTCTGGAATAATTTGGATGACAGCTACTGGAAATACCGAAAGAATTTCTCAAGCTAAGAACTGGATAACTGGTGCTTTAACTGGTTTAGTTTTAATGCTAGTATCTTATGTCATTCTAAAAACAATTAATCCAAATCTAATTAATTTTAGAATACCTTTTGTAGAAATAATAGATAAAATAACTGTGGACAAAACTGTAGCTAGTAAAAAAGATTTGCCAGAAGATACTCAATTGGCTACAGTTTGCACAAAAAGAGGTTATCGCTGTCAGAATGTATCAATGAATAATCAAAACACCTCCTTGATAACAGTAGAGGATAGTGCTTGTATAGAACATTTTGGAGAGACAAAGTGGGAAGAAAGAAGAAGCGATTGTGTTATATCATCTAACGGAGAAAATTATCTTTATTGTTGCGGATATAGTAAAACAGAAGAAAAAGAATTGGATAATTTTTGCAAAGGAAAAAGCAACGGAACTCGTTGCCATATGTCAATGACTGATATATCGGAAACTGGTTATTGTGAAGATGGAAATTGCAAACAATGTATTAGCGGACTAGATTATCAAGGCGCCGGACAAAAATGTACCAAGGACTATCAATGTGCCACTGATAATGCCGGGGCCTGCGGTAATGGTGGAGGAGGATCTTGTCTATTTTATATTATGGACATACTTGGAAATTTGAGTGACTATGGATATTGTAAAATTGAATACAACGAAAATAATTGTGAAGGAACAGTCGGTAAAGGTTGCGTAGTAGACTCTTGTTGTCAAGGATTATGTTGTTCCCATACCGGCATATCAGCTGTCTGTATACCCGGAAAACAAAAAACAAGCTCTGACGATGATTGTCTCTTTGAATAATTATATAAAATATATTTAAAATATGAAAAAAATAATATTTTTAACAATTACTTTTTCTTTGTTATTTTTTATAAAATCTAGCCAAGCTCAAATCTCCTGCGATGAATCTATACAAAACAACCAATGTGTTCAAGGGGGAATTTGCATTAATTGTCCAAGCGGAGCCCCTTCTAATTGTGGAAGTTTAAATGGATTTTTTTGTATTCAAGATCCAAATTCTTGCTCTTTTTTACAGCAATACAATTATGCTATTGGAAGATGTGATAATATTCCATGTGCATTCGCCTCCAGTAATTGTCCTTCAGGAAGTGTTTGCAGTGCTATATCGGCCGCAACCGATGGATTTTGTGTTGATCAGGAAGTCTATGCTTCTCAACAAGGGATATTAACGGGCAGTTGCGAAACTAACGATGACTGCGCCCCAGGATTTGAATGTGTTTTTGTTAGTATGACGGAAGGAAAAAGATGCTCTCTTGAGGCAACGTTAAAAGAAGAAAAAAATGAAATATTTTTTACGCCTCAAATAACAATACCTGGGTCCGATTTTAAAAAAGGAAATAAAATAAAAATAGAAGAAAGTACTAAAACTATAGGTCTCTATATAATATCTATTTATAACTACTTATTAGCGATAGTTGGGCTATTGGCTACAATAGTTTTAATGGTGGCTGGAGTGGTCTGGATGACATCTGGAGGAAACACCGAGAGAATATCTTCGGCTAAAGGTTGGATTATTGGAGCTCTTACGGGACTTTTTTTATTATTATTGTCCTACGTAATTCTCAGAACCATAAACCCTAATTTAGTAGATTTTAGAGATCCTGGTTTTGAAAAAATTGGAGAAATAATATTACTGCCAGATTTTGAAATTAAAGAATATGAAATGGAACAAGACACAACCGGAAGAGATGCTTACAATCCAAACAACGATCCTATAATGAGAGACATAGAAGAATGTGAAGCGAGGGGAGAAAATTATGTTTTTGTTTTAACAACTGGTCAATGCGAAGAACTACAAAGTGATTCTAACTCGGAAGAATGCCCCTGCCCAGAAGGACAAAATGACTGTATAATTAATGATGTTTTTTATGATTGTGCAGATTTTGAATAAATAATTAAAAATATGAAAACAAAAAATAAAATATCATCTGGACACAATGCCTGTGCTGGATGCGGACAATTATCAGCTGTTCAATCTGTGATGAGAGCTTTAAACGAAGACACTATTGTTGTTAATGCTACTGGGTGCTTGGAGGTTACTACAACCGCCTATCCAGAAAGCGCTTGGGGACTTCCCTGGATTCACTCTCTATTTGAAAATACTTCGGCTGTAGCCACCGGAATATCAGCTGCCTTAAAACAACAAAAAAATACCAAAACTAAAGTTGTCATTATGGCTGGAGATGGCGGAACTTTTGATATTGGATTAGGATTAATTAGTGGAATGTGGGAAAGACAAGAAAATATTTTGTATATTTGCTACGACACTGAAAGTTATTCCAACACTGGCTATCAAGCTTCGGGAGCAACTCCTTATGGAGCTTCTACTAGTACCTCACCTAAAGGCGAATGTCTAATAGAGAAAAAATCTTGCCAAGCTAATAATATTGGAAATCAGCTACCTAAAAAAGATATGATTAAAATTGCTTTGGCTCATAATGTTCCTTACGTAGCTCAAAGTACTGCAGGATATCCAGATGATATTTTTAATAAAGTAAAAAAAGCTTTGGACGTAAAAGGCCCAGCTTATATTCAAATTTTATCTCCTTGTGTTCCTGGTTGGGGGATAAAAACTGACGAGGCCGTTGAGATAGGAAAACTGGCTACTCAAAGTGGACTATACCCATTACTGGAATATATAAATGGAGAATTAGTTGACTCTAGCAATAAACCAGAAAATTTTAAGGAATTAGAAACAAAGTATTTACAAAAACAAAAAAGATTCAAACATTTGTTTTAATTATTATGAAAAAATTTTATCAATTAAATACAATTATATTTTTAATAATTATATTTTTATTTTCTATAAATATTAAAAATGTTTTAGCTGCTAATGAACCAGACATTCTTTGTCCTAGTTCCGGAGAAACTCCAACTGAAATTTTAATTTACTATCATGGGCTATTATCAAACCAAGGAGCAACTAGCCCCTATAAATATCTATCTAACGAAGAAAGCTTAAATGTTTTTTCGGGTGAAATAAGTAAAATTAGATCAGCTATTCCTGGAATAATTGGTGTTCATATTAAAACTAATGCCTGTCTGGACAGCTCTTCTTGCGTTTATTATAACAACAATTTAGCCACTATTTTAAGTTTAATAAATAGTTCTTGTAATATTTCTAATGCCTCTAGCCTTCCTCTGAGCGTAGCGGGACATAGTAATGGAGGATCACCAGTAAATTCGATGAAGTCCTCGGCTACAAAGAAAGTTATTTTTCTTGATGCTCTTTATGGAAATTTTGCTGCCGGAGTTAACTGCGAAAAGCTAATTATTGTTGGAGGACAAACAAGTCATGACTCCCGTTTTAAAAATTTTACAGATGGTGCCGTCACTAGATGTCTAGAAGAAACCGGCTTAATTTATGAAAAGGGGCAATGGACTAATATAAACGACCACTACAATACTATTGGGAGATTATCAGCTCTATATACTGGAGCAGAAGATCTTACCTCTACAAAACCAGAATTTGTTAAAAGCCCCGATCTTAATCCTTTAGGACAATTAAACGTCAAGATTCCGGGTATAGATGAATTAGTAAAAAAATATCCAATTGTTTGTGAGGGTGACGATAAAGAATCTTGCAAAATTCCTTGGATTGGAATATATATTTATGCTATCTATAATTATTTATTAGGAATAGGTGGAGTTTTAGCAGCTATTGCCTTAATGATTGGAGGCGTGCTATGGTTAGTATCAACTGGTAATGCTAGCAGGGTTTCTCAAGCTAAAAGCTGGATTACCGGAAGCCTGACTGGCTTAATTATATTATTGACTTCTTATGTTTTGTTATATGAAATTAATCCGGAATTATTAGGAATGAGATATACAAAAATGGAAACTATTGAACCACTTGATCAAGATGCTGAAGGAACCGCTCCATCGGATATGTTATTAATGTCAATGGGTATAAACGAATCAGAATGGATAACGTTGCAACATGACAATATAACCAACAGTGGAATGATCGGACACAAAGATATGGTAGAGGTAGTAAAAAGAGCGGCTGATTGTATGAAACTTCATGGATATAAAATTAGAGTTTCTTCTTTCTCTAGGACCGTTCAAGAACAAGCCAGAATATATAATAACAACTATTATACTCAAAATACGTGTAAGGGAATAAAAGACAAAAAGCCAAGCGAAAACGAAGCTTGTTGTCCATTTCCGATAGGAGAAAAAATATGCCCACATAATACTGGGCACGCCATAGATCTTTGGGGGTGGGATCCAAATAGCACCTGTGCAAATAAGATAGGAAAAGCAGCCCAAAAACAATTACAAGAATGCATGTTTGACGAGGGAGCATACATACTATCTAGTGAATGTTGGCACTTTGAATATCCTGCCATATCAAGTTCGGGAAGAAATCAAACAATAAATTTTAATGGGGGTAGTTGTGCTCCAATGAGTGCGGGAACATGTCCTTAAAAACTAATACCCCTTATCCATAGCATCATTAGCTAATTTATCAGCCTCTTTATTATTCTCTCGATAAACGTGAGTAAAGGTAATATTAGAAAAACTTAAAGACAAATTATATACCTCTAAAAACAAGGGCGCCAAATCCTTGTTTTTTACTTTATATTCACGATTTAATTGTTTAACTACTAATTCACTGTCCAAAAATAATGACAATTTCTTGGCCCCTAATTCTTTGGCTTTTTTCAAAGCCTCAATTAAAGCTCGATATTCAGCCTGATTATTAGTGGCTACGCCTAAATATTTAGACAATTCAGCCACTTTTTCTTTCCCATTATATAAAACAGCTCCGATACCGGCTGGACCAGGATTTCCCCGAGCACCACCATCGGTAAAAATTATTAACTCTTCGTAATTCATAAATTTTTATTTAATATCAATAATTTTAAATTGAATATCCTTTCTCCCGTTAAAACTATTAAATTCCATAGAATAAACAATATCAACATTGTCGCCCAAATTTAGATGGGAATATCTCTCAGCCCCCCCAAAAGAAATTCCCCAAAAACTTTTCATATCTCGAGAATCATGATTTAAAAACTTTATTTTAATGTGTTGATTATCAAAGCCCATTTTAGAAATATCAATAATTTTAACGTTAAAACTAGCAAATCTAGGAACAGTATTATTTTGTCCAAAAGGACTCATCTTTTCTAATAATTCTACTAAATTTTCATCTATTTCAGAAAAATTAATTTCACTATCAACTTTTATTTTTGGAACCAAAGAAGTGCCTGCTAATTTTTCTTTAGCTAATTTACTAATATGATCAATAAAGGCAAAAGTATTTTCTTCTGATAAAGCTGAAAAACCTCCAGCCATAGGATGCCCTCCATACTTATATAAAAAATCTTTACTATTTTCTAAAGCTTCTACTAAATTAAACTCTTCTACACTTCGACCACTGCCTTTATATAAAAAATATTCTTGACCATCATCAGCAATGGCTTTTTCTTCAGTTTTGACAATAACCAAAACGGGGCGATAATATTTTTCAGTTAATTTTCCAGCTACTAAACCAACTACGCCTTCATTCCAAGATTTATCAGAAAAATCTTTAACTACAATTATCTCTGGCAAATTATCTTGATCAATCTGGCTTTCGGCGGCTGCCAAAACTTCTTCCGTAATCTTTTGTCTCTCAATATTTTTATTGTTTAAATCTTGAGCTAAACTTTCGGCCTCATAGACGTCTTTACTAATCAATAAATTTAGAGCAGAATTAGCGTGCTTTATTCTGCTGGCAGCATTTAAGCGCGGACCTAATTGAAAGCCGACGTTAAAAGAATTCAACTCGTTATTTGATCCTGAAACCTTTATCAACTCCAAAAGACCTGCTCTCTTAGTTTTGTTTAGAGCTATTAATCCTTCCTGAGCAATACGTCTATTTTCTCCAACCAAGGGCACCATATCAGAAATAGTTCCAATTACCGCTAAATCCAAACATCTTTCTTTTAATAATTTCTTATACTCATCTTCTAATTTTGATTTATCTATTAAAGCTGAAGCCACCTTAAAGGCCACTCCAACTCCAGCCAAAAATTTAAAAGGATAACCTGAAGAATTATCTGATGGATTAATAATCAAACAATCAGGTAAGTCTTCTTTTTTTTCTGGATAAGCATGGTGATCAGTAACTATAATATCTAACCCCAAGCTCTTAGCATAAGCCACTTCTTCTTTATTACGAATTCCATTATCAACAGTAATTATTAAGCTAAATCCGTCCTTTTTGATTTCATCAAGAGCTGGCTTATTTAAACCATACCCCTCGCTAACCCTATCAGGCAAATAAAAATCAACCTGAGCTTTAAAGGTAGTAAAGATATCGTGCAATAAAGCTACCGAGGTAACTCCGTCAGCATCATAATCTCCATAGATCATAATCTTGTTTCCCTTCTTAATATGTTCAACTATTAATTCAATAGCCTTCTCCATATTATTAAAAAGAAACGGGTCCAAAAACTCAACCCGATCTAATAAAAACCACTTTAAATCTTCCTTTTCTTTAATTCCTCGATTATATAGAAGTTGTAAGATGAGGGGATTAACCTCTAAATATGAATCCCTAAAATCATTTGGCATTTTAGGATATATTTGCCAAATTTTTTCCATAGTATATGTAAATAAAATATTAAAACAAAGCTATAAAAACAGTCCAACCTACCATCGATATAATCACTATTGAAGAAATTATAATCCAAGCTATCTTCATTAATTTTTTTTTAGTTCTCTTTCTCATATTATATAAATTATTTTTTTAGTATTTTAACAAAAGTATCTGGCGGAATATCAACACTACCTTTCCCAGCGGCCATCATTTTTTTCTTTCCTCTTTTCTGTTTTTCCAATAATTTTCTTTTTCGAGAAACATCTCCTCCATATAATTTAGCAGTAACATCTTTCCTCATGGCCGAAATTCTTTCAGCTGCGATAACCTTGCCCCCAATAGCTGCCTGTATTTTTAAAACAAACATTTGTTTTGACAAAGACTCCTTTAAAATATTAACTACTTCTTTCCCACGACGAAAAGCTTCATCCCGATAAACTATAGTAGCCAAGGCTTCAATAGGCTCTTCGGCCACTAATATATCCATTTTTACAACATCAGCTATTCGATAATCCAAATATTCGTAATTAATGGATGCATACCCAGCACTAATACTTTTTATTTTATCATAGAAATCTGTTAAAATTGCGGACATTGGAATTTCGTAATGCAAAATTACTCTTTGTTCATCTGTCCCTGAAGAAATAAATTGAGTATTTTTATAAACAGCTCTCTTTTCTTGAGCTAATTGCATAATATTACCCATATAATCTTTAGGTGAAATAACATCTAAAGAAACCCAAGGCTCTTCTATTTTATCTATTTCAGTAGGGTCTGGCAACCTTTGGGGCGTCCTAATAATTAATTCCTCGCCGTTCTTTTTATAAATTTTATAAGCCACGCTAGGGATAGTAACTATTAAATCTAAATTATATTCTCGACGTAATCTTTCTTGAAAAATTTCTAAATGAAGTAATCCCAAAAATCCACAACGGAAACCAAATCCTAAAGCATCTGACCTTTCTGGTTCAAAAACTAGAGCACTATCATTTAATTTTAATTTATCCATAGCCTCTCTTAGATCTTCTAAATCACTACCTTCTCTAGGAAATATTCCAGCAAAAACCATCGGCTTTACTTCCTTATAGCCATCTAAAGCTTCAACGTTAGGAGAGCTAATTAAAGTAACAGTGTCTCCAACTCGACACTCTCCTACCTCCTTAAAACCAGTAACTAAATATCCTATAGAACCAGTAGCTAAAACGCCAGTGGTAAAATAATTTGGTCGAAAGATTCCAACATCTAGAGCTTCGCTCTCAGCTTTTGTTGCTAAAAGTTTAATTTTATCACCCTTCTTAATAGCTCCGTCAAAAATTCTAATATAAGCTACCACCCCTTTATACTCATCATATTTGGAGTCAAAAATCAAAGCTCGAGTTTTTGTCTCTTGAGAATTTTTTGGAGAGCCACCCCTATCAACAACTGCTTGCAATATTTTTTCAACACCCTCTCCAGTTTTTCCGGAAGCTGATAAAATTTCATCTTCACTACATCCTAATAACTTTACAATCTCCCTTTTAGTCTTTTCTGGATTAGCTGCTGGTAAATCAATCTTATTAATAACTGGAATAATAGTTAAATCTTGTTCTAGGGCTAAATATAAATTAGCTAAAGTTTGAGCTTGAATTCCTTGGGTGCAATCAACTAATAACACAGCCGTTTCCACCGCTGCCAGAGATCGAGAGACTTCATAAGAAAAATCTACATGTCCAGGAGTATCAATTAAATTCATTTGATATCCATTATATTCCATCGTGACTGGTTGCAATTTAATAGTAATACCCCGTTCTCTTTCTATATCCATACCGTCTAAAATTTGATCTTTCATTTTTCTCTTGTCTACAGTTTTGGTAATTTCAAGCATTCGATCAGCCAAAGTTGACTTACCGTGATCAATATGAGCAATTATACAAAAATTTCTAATTTTTTCAGTCATATTTAAAATAATTTAAAACGTCTTTAATGAATTAATATCTTACTGGATTATTTCTATTTAATCAAGAAGGCTATAGTCCTCGAACCTCACTCTGATCGGGAATTTCATCAATTTTCTTGGTTTTTTTACTAAAAGGCATCTTTTTCTTAATAACGTCAATTAATTCTAACATTTCTTCACTCTTCATTATATAGCACAACAAAAAATAAATTCCTAAACCAAATAATCCAGCTACCGCCCCTTGAGTAAAAACTCCTAAAAATTTAGTCATATCAATAAAGGGCCAAACCAAAGATTTTCCTATTTGAATAAAAAAGCCCGAAGCTAGTCCAGCCACTGAGAATTTAATTACTGAATTTATTATTTTCTTTTGATCTAAATCACCTATTTCAAAATACAACCACATCCACAAGATCATAAAATTTAAAATACTAGACAAGGAAAAGGCTAGGGCTAATCCGGCCACCCCCATTCTCTTTCCCAAAAATAGAGATAAAAATATATTTATAATTACCACTACTAAACCAATATAAAATGGAACTCTAGAATTATGGCGAGCATAAAAGACCCTAGTTAAAAGTGGAATAGTGGCTTGAGCAAATAGGCTTAAAGCGAAAAAGCCTAAGGCATCAATAGTCAGAACTGTATCGGCCCAAGAAAATTCTCCGGTTCCATAAACAACCCTGATAACTTGAGCTCTTAATGTTATCAATAAAATAGTTGATGGAATTATAAAAAACAATATTTGCCTTAGAGCATAAGAGAAATTTTTAACCAATTTGTCATTATTAAAAGCGGCTGATGACAATGCTGGGAAGGCCGCTACTGCAAAAGAAATTCCAAATATACCGATTGGAAAAGATTGTAAATTATTGGCAAAATTGAAAATAGTTAAAGACCCAGCAGCTAAAGTAGAGGCTATAATAGTAACCACCAATAAATTAATTTGAGAAATAGCTAAGCTTAAAGTTCGAGGAATCATCATCTTAAAAATTTCTCGCAAATTTCTATCTTTTAAATTTATAAATATCTTCCATTTAAAACCCAAAACTTTGACTGAAGGAACTTGAATTATCATATGCAAAAAAGCTCCCAAAACCACCCCCCAAGCTAACCCAGAAATTCCTAAAATAGGGACCAAAAAAATAGCACCGGCAATTATACCTAAATTATAAAAAATTGGGGCCAAAGAGAACATTAAAAAATTTTTAAAAGACTGCAATACCCCGCCAAATAAACTAGATATTCCAAGAAATAAAGGGGAAAAAAACATAATTCTAGTTAGGATTGTGGCCGACTCTTTTAGCTCCGGAGAAAAACCTGGGGCGATTACATTTATCAACTGAGGAGAAAAAATTAGTCCAATAACAGAAAAAAATAATAAAACAACAATTAACACATTTAAAATATTACTAACTAAATTCCAAGCCTCTTTATTTTCATCCTTAGAATAACAAAAATAAAAATCGTCATTACATTTCATTTTTTTTATCAAGCCAGAAAACACCGGAATAAATCCAGCCGACAAAGCTCCTAAAATTAATAGATTATAAATTAAATCTGGAACTCTAAAGGCTGAATAATAAACATCTAAAATTTCGCCCGCACCAAATTCTCCGGCTAAAATTCTATCCCTAAAAACACCTAGCACCCTAGAAAGTAGAGAAAAAACTCCCACCAAAATAGCTGCGGCTGCAATACCATCGGTTCTTTTCCTAAAAATATTTTTTATATTAAGATTAATGTTCATATTTTCTTAACTAGTTATAATTCTAATATCAGCTGCTAAAACTGATTTCTCATCTACAAACAAAGGATTAATATCTATTTCAGAAATATCTTTATAAGAGGCAACTATTCTAGAAAAATTAAAAATTGTCTCTACTAGTTTTTCCATATTAACTCCTCTTTGACCTCTGGCCCCCTTTAAAATTGGATAAATTTTTAGATTAGAAATCATTTTTCTAATATCGTTTTTATTAATATTGGCCAAATCCATGACTATGTCCTTATAAACTTCAGCATAAATACCACCCCAGCCCAAAAGAATAACTGGTCCAAAGATTGGATCCTTTTTCATACCCAAAATCAACTCCAATTTATTGTCCGACATTGGTTGATAAACTATATAGTTTTCATTCGATATTATTTTGCGAAGAACTCTATTTTTGAAATCTTTTAATATTAATAAAGCTTCGGATTCCTTTTTAACATTTAAAAAGACGGCCTGCTTATCGGTTTTATGTAAAAAATCAGGACCAACAAATTTAATAGCGATGGGATACTTTATCTTTTTTAATTTTTCGGACTCAATGTTTTTCCATTCTATTTTTCTAGTAGCAATAGACTCAATATTAAAGTCTCTTAAAAGCTGGAATGATTTTAAATAATCAGCCACCCCAGGATTTTTAGAAAAAACCTTATTAGCCTCAAACGGAATTACATATTTTTTAATTTTTTTTCTATTATTTTTATACTTATCTAGCTTATTTAAAATACAAATAGCCTCTTCCAAAGAGTCAAAATTTGGCACTAAGTATTTGGCTAATATTTTTTTACCTTTCGCAATTTCTACTCCGCCCATAAAACAGGTTACAATATTTTTTTTCTGATATTCAGATTTTATTTTTCCAATCATCTCGGCCGTAGCCTCAACTTGAGTCATGCTCTGAGGAGTTAATAAAATTAAAATTGAGGAAACACTTTTATCCTTTAAGATTGCCCTTAAAGACTGAACGTATCTATCTGGTCCGGCATCTCCCAGAATATCTAAAGGATTTTTTATGTTAGCAAAAACAGGAAGATATTTTTTTAAGTTATTTTTTGTTTCACCAGAAAAATTAGCCAAGGGCATATTTTGCAAAGAAACCTCGTCGGTTGCTAGCACTGCCGGGCCACCAGCATTGGAAATTATAGCTAATTTTCCAGAATCATTTTTAATAGGGCCCTTAACCAACCTCATTAAATTATATAGTTCATTAATGTTTTCTAAAATAATGGCTCCTGATTTTTCTAAGGCCAATAAAGTAGTTTTGTGCGAACCAGCCAAACTTCCAGTATGAGACGAGGCCATTTTACTACCAGCCTCTGTTTTTCCAGATTTTAAAATTGCTACTGGCTTAATTTTACTAATTTTAGAAACCATTTCTAGAAACCTAGGACCCTGAGAAATCTCTTCCAAGTAAGCCACAATCAAATCAGTATTTTTATCACGATAAAAATATTCAAAAAAATCATTTTCATTTAGAGAGGCCTTATTTCCTAAACTAATAAAATAAGACAATCCAATATTCTTATTCACTACCCAATCTAAAACAGCACTACCAATGGCTCCCGATTGCGATAAAAAGGCAATATTATTTTTTCTGACAATCTTCTTATCTGGAGAAAAATTAGAGAAGGTGGCGTTTAAAGAGGTTTTACCATTAATAAAGCCTAGGCAATTTGGTCCCAATATATTTAATTTTTCTTTTTGAGCTAGCTTTATAATATCTTCTTCCATCTCGACCCCCAACCCGCCAATCTCTTTAAACCCAGCGCTAATAATAATAAAGTTTTTGACACCAATTTTAGCTCCTTTAATTATTTCATTTAGAACAAATTTAGCAGGGATAGCTATAACTACTAACAAATTATTCCAGTCCTTTATTGGCAGGCTAGAAATATCCTGGTAAGCCAAAGACCCAGCAATTCTTTTTTCTTTATTATTAATTGGAAAAACTTTTGACTTTTTATTTAAAATTAAATTATCAAAAATTCTACGACCGACTTTAGTAGAATCGCTAGAAGCTCCAATAATAGCAATATATTTAGGATTTAAAAATTTATCTATTTTCATAAAATTATTATATCATAACAAATAAAAAAAACTAATTATTTTTATTAAATAATAAATAAAAAACTGACAATATCCAGGCAACTAATAAAAAATTAATATTAAAATAGGCTAAAACAAAATTAGGCCAAATCATTTCTAACAAAAAAAACAATACAAAAGCAATACTAAAAAAATAAAATAACTCCTGAACATATTTTATTGATTTATCTTTTAAATTTTTCATTTATTTCTTCTTTTATTTTTGTAAATAAATTTTTACCATTCAATTCTATTTCTATTTCTTTGATCTCAATATATTGTAGATTGTCTATATTTTTCAAAAAGGGCGCGGAGATAACAAAACCATAACCATCCTTATCCCTAATAGCGCCAATCAAATTTATATCTACTTCAGAAATATAATAATTATCTATCTTTTTTGGTAATTTAAAATTACCGAGAAGAAAATCAATAGTCTCTATGTTGGTAAATTCGTCTAATTTGTTTAAAGTTGGATTAAAAAATGATTCCTCTGAAAAAGAAAATAAACCATTATTCTCAAATAAAAAGCCACAAGAATCCGAGCTTATTTTAGTCAATTGCTTGGGATTATTATTATTTTTATCAATTACAATATTAAATTGTTGGAATATTTTATCAATTGGAAAAACATTATCATCTATTTTTATTTCCCCTAAGCACAGAGATTCCAGAGCTTTTATTCTAAAATTATTTTTATCAGAAAATAAAGCAAGCCCAGCAGTCTGGTTGTCTAATCTAACCTTGTTTATAAAAACCAATTTCGACAACGGAGTTTTAATTGTTTTGATAAGAATGTCATTATTAGTTTTAATCTCAATCTTGTAAGCGCCCTCCGGTAGATCTGATAAATTCAATTGATGCTCTAGACTATTATCAAAAAAGAGATTATCTTCAGAAAAAATTATCTTATCTTGATAATAAACAAAAATTGACAAGTTCTTAGGTGAATCATTTTGTTTATTTTTAGATTCATTCAAAAAAGAAAAATCTATTTTTAAATCTTCATCTTTTAAATAAACATAAAAAGAATGCGATCCCCTAATATTATTAATGGTTAAAATCTCATCACTACTTGAAGGACTATAATCCGGTAAATGATAATTATAATTAAAATTATAATTATAAAAAAAAGATGATGAAAGATTATTATTATCTAAAAATTCCTGATAATTTTTAAAATCATCATTCTTTTGATAAAAGAATAAACCATCTTCTATTTGAACATTTTGACTCTCAGAAAGATTTGATAAAATATTATTAAAAATCGGGCTTAAGCTATATTGCCAATTTTCTTTATCAACCAAAACACCGGTTTCAATATTTATATATTTATTATTTTCTAGAGCCTGTGGACTGATTAAATACTTAATTTTTAACTTAGCTTGAGAGAAGTTTCTCGGAGAATTCAAATAAAAATAAACCGGATCTCCCATTATCTTATTATCAATAATTCTTTCACTGGGGCCAAATTTATGGAAAAATCCTTTACCTAAAAAATATTGTCTAGAAAAATTATGTCGATAAGTCACCTTTCCAAAGGGAGCAAAATAAAAAACAGCCAAAATTATAGTGACCAAAAACAAAAAACTATATAGAAAGATTCTGAGCTTTTTCATACTTAAATTATGCCATATTTATTCACAAAACACAAAAAAGACCCCATCGGAGTCTTTTTTTAAAAAAATATCTTTATTTAGGCAACTTGTTCTTCTTCTATATAATTTAAAACTTCCTTTATAAAAAAATATCTAGGAGATTTTGTTATTTCTAGGGCGGCTAATGATCCCTTTTTTTCTAGGTCAGAAAAATATTTAGTCATTTTTTTATAATCACCTTCATTAATTCTTTTTTCAATTGTTCCTAATATTTTATAAGATCCCAAACCTCTCATTAATTCTGCGCCTAAGGGATCTTTTTTAAAAATAAGGCTCTTAGCAATACTTAAAACTTTTTTAAAGTCAACAAAATAATTCTGATCACTAGAAGAATTATTTAGACCGGACTTCTCTATTAGACTAGACCTGATACCCTTTTTCATTTCTGCAATAACCTTTTTAGTCTTTTCTAAAACATTTTCCTTTTCAGACCGAGAAATATTAATTTCAGGAATATTTATTTTAGGGACATTTTGTTCAGAAGATCTTTCCTCCAAAATATCTTGCTGAGAATCCAATGATCTTCTGTTACCGAATCTTTTTATCCAATAATAATATTCTAGTTGGTCCTTCTCAGTGCTCCCTTCTTCGTCTTTATATAATTCATCTAATTGTTCCTGGGAAAATAGAGGCTCTTCTTTCTTTGGAGAGTCAGCCCCAGAAAAATCAATCTTAAATTGACCAAACTTATCTTTCATACTGTTTTATTTAAATAATTATACCAAAATATTAAAATAAAAAATCATTTTTGTCAAAGTCCGTCTTCTAATCAATAGCTTGGAAACACTCAGCTGGGGTTTTAAGTCCCAGGCC
>ENA-UOWO01002209-UOWO01002209.1-activated-sludge-metagenome-genome-assembly--contig:-NODE-2209-length-24505-cov-31.927894_pt1 | contig 24505 bp, 27 predicted proteins | sample MGYA00238148_ERZ761564 | MGnify/ENA primary metagenome ERZ761564 (study PRJEB28885, sample SAMN05720194) | activated sludge metagenome | isolation source: Anaerobic digester | place: USA... | reverse complement strand
GCCTAACAGCCTAACAGCCTAACAGCCTAACAGCCTAACAGCCTAACAGCCTAACCCTTCCCTTTCAGCTTCTCAATCTCTTTCTCCAATGCATTCATCCGCTCGACGATTTTCGGCAGGTTCTTAAAATGCACATACGACCGCAGGTAATCTTTAATATTATATGCCGGGGCGCCCTGCACTATGGCTCCCTCTTCCTTTATGCTCGCCGCAATACCCGACTGAGCCTGAATCATCACCCGGTCGGCAATGGTAATATGGCCGACTATGCCGACCTGGCCGCCTATCGTCACATGTTTGCCGATCTTTGTTGAGCCGGCAATTCCTGTCTGCGACACGATTACCGTGTTTTCCCCCACTTCTACATTATGAGCAATCATCACAAGGTTATCAATTTTACAGCCCTTATGTATGGTTGTTGAACCAAGTGTAGCCCTGTCGATGGTAGTGTTGGCGCCGATTTCCACATCATCTTCAATAACTACATTGCCGGTCTGCGTAACTTTTTTGTAAGTGCCGTCAGGCTGGGGAGCAAAACCGAAACCATCGGCGCCGATCACCACACCGGAATGTATAATACAATTACTGCCGATGTAATTATCCGAATATACCCTAACTGACGCAAAAAGTGTGGTGTTATCTTTAATAACCACATTATCACCTACATAACAAAGCGGGTATATTTTAACCTGGTTGCCAATCACGACATTATCGCCGATAAAGGCCTGGGCACCTATGTACACATCCTTACCGATCTTTGCCGATTCCGAGATAACGGCTCTATCCGAAATGCCGGTCTTATTGAGTTTTATCTGGTTGTACATCTCCAGCAGGGTCGAAAAAGCCGTATAGGCATTGTCCACCCTGACTAGTGTGGCATGTATTTTTTGTTCGGGGACAAAATCTTTGTTTACGATGACCACGGCCGCCGCAGTGGTGTAAATAAACTGTGTATAGGCAGGATTGCCTAAGAAAGTCAGCGATTCCGCATCGCCTTCCTCTATCTTCGACAGTTTGGTAAAAAATGCCTCAGGGTTGCCGTCTACCGTGCCGTGTAGCACCTCAGCCAGTTGTTGTGCCGTGAATTTCATAATATCGATTTTTTCTTGATAGAACAAAATTAAAAAATCTTAGGTACGCAATGGGTATTATTACATTTTTATCGCATGGGATTGCAGGGTACAGGTAGATGTGAGTCCATTATTTAACCACTCAGGACGCAAAGAAGTCGCAAAGTTCACAGCGTGAAATTCAATTTTTATCACCTGGGGTTGCAGGGGACAGATGGGTGGAATAATGGCCTATTGAATTCTCTGATATTTAAGATTTCTTACAATGCATGTAACCTGTTATAAAAATACAGTATGCTCATTATTGTTTTTTGAGCAGTATTCCGTTTAAAACCATTTTGCAGGTATCTCTATCCATATGAGGATTTATATTTATACGATACTCCCTCGCACGAACTTTTGGCTTGCGGATAATAAGCAGACTGTCACCACCGAACTCGACAAACATATCTTTGGCATATTCGGGTGATACCCCAATATTCAAGGTATCATTAATAGGATTACCCGTATAGGGATTGTTAGTTATGTCTGCGGTACCAGAAGATTTGATCTCCATTTTAAAACCGTTTTCAGCAATCCAAAAACCAATAAAAGCTTTTTTATTTTCCGGTATGGGTTTGGGTTTCTTAAATGATATGCACGAAGAAAAGATGTACAACATCAATGGAATTACCAGTATAAAGTATTTGCTGAGAATTTTCGTTTTCATGTCAGATTTTATTTTCCGAAATTCTATTCAATGACTTTCTTTTGAGCCGCCAGTAAATCAAAAACAATATTGAAGGAATCAGGAAGATCAGGAGTGCAAATACATAACTGGCCCCCGGAACAGGATTCACTGCAGCAAGGATGTTAAAGATAATAAAACCAGTCAGTGAGATGATCCCTCCCAGACCTTCTTTCCACCATGCCAGTATAAGAGCAGCAAGGCTTATGCCCCATAAGGTAAAAAGGATTATATTATAAGTTTCGGGAACATCCTCAGATTTATTAATCCCTTCAATTACATAACCAAAAAAAAAGGCCAGGCAAAATACAACGATCAATGTTCCCGTGATACGCGCCAGCCAACGAATGATGTTCATAAATAATTTGTTTATCATATTAAATTACTAATTTATTGAGGTTTAACGGGCTGTACCGGCAAGCGTTACGCATTCTACAACCACTGTTCTTCATGATCTCATTGCCTTCAAATATAAAAACCATTACACACCACGACCTGACGCTGCCTGCCGAACCAATGTTTTCCATGTAAGTATTTTCATTTTTTATGGTTTTTCATGATTTCAAAAATTCATTTAATTCTTCCGCCTTATAAAAATGAAAAAACCAATAAGTCCTGCCAGAAATCCTGCAATGAAGACAAATCCCAATGACCAAGCCATATCTTCAGCCCAATGACCGGGTATTTGGAACTTTGATTGTATCTTTACCAAAGCGCCTATCCCTGCCTTGATCAGAAGAAAAAAAAGGAGGACAGAAATCCCGATGAGTATGGCATAATACTTTCGGGTCCAAGAACCCCATGGATTTAACAAAGCAAAAAAAAGCATAATAAGTCCGATATAAAATAATAATTCTGCCAGAACCAAGCCGCCTGCACCCCCAAAGAAAAGTGAAATTACAACAAGTAAGACCGCAATTATAATTATTGAAAATGTCAACCAATTGCGATTGGACCTGATTACCGTAATGATTTTATTTGTCATGCTATTAAGTGTTTGAATGATACTTTTGAATTTATATTTATATCTCTGTTATTTGCAATCTTCATTTCCCCTGTACGGATAGATAGTCCTTTCACTTTGATCATGTACGCCTTCAATTTTTATATCATCAAACCAGACAGTCCCCGGCGATAAAATATTTACTTCGATCCGCATGTTATCATTGGCCGCAGGTATTCGAACAGTATGTTCATAGCACTTCCATTCTGAAAATGTCCCTTGTATTTCGGCAACAATTTCGGAGATCCCGGGATTCCCTTTCATGCCGGTTTCAGCCTTTATTTTTAAAGTACAGCCTTTGTTGATTACACATAAACTTACTTTATAAGTTTCTCCGGGTAATACCTTAAATTCCATAAAGAAACCGGGTGAATGCCAGCTGCCTGTCGATTCACATGAATTGATTTGAAATTTTAGTGACCTTATACCATCTTTATGTTGGGTGGTGTCACTTAATATTTTAAAGTCACTATTTGGAACTGTTTCAGGAGCATAGTAGCACCAGTTAACGGGAAGTCCGTTTTTTATAATTTCAAAACTACCATCCATTTTACAATCATCACCTTTTACTGAAATGCTCATAGGTTTACAACCAGATAACACTATTGAAAAGAATAAAACAATAATCCATACGATCCTTTTTTCATAGGTTGAAGTTTTTTGTTCTATAATTTTGGTTACTTTCCATATGGAATAATAAATATAATTCATTGGAAACTAATAATTAAATTATACATTCATTCTCTTTTCCTTATAAAACTAAAAAAGCCTATAATACCGGCCAAAACACCTGCAAAAAAAACACCGCCAATGGTCCACGCTATATCCTCGGCTTCATGGGTTCCTTTGAACTTTTTAACTAAAATATCAATCCCAACCTGAAATTCAAGGATAATAAGAACAATGAATACAACACACATAATTATGTACAAAAGCGCTTTTTCCCAGTAACGAAGCATACCATAAAAGAGTAATACCGATCCGGTAAAAAAAGCGATAACATTCATGGTAGCTCCAAACTTGCCAACCAGTGCCGAAAATAACACCAATGCTATTCCGGCCGCAAGAAGTATTATAGTTTGCCTGATACGGCTTTCCATTAACTTTTGAATAAGATTGTCTTTCATAAAACTTAAATGAGATTTTCAAACCGGTTTAAATTATCAAAACCAGGTTTAATGTTACCTTGCTCTATTTCATGGATAATTTTTACTACCATATCATTATATGGCGTAGGACAATGATATTTTTCACCGAATTTGCAAACAATTCCGTTTATTGCTTCTACTTCACATTTTTTGCCTTTTTCAAGGTCCTGCAACATACTTGCTTTCAGCAAGCGGTGCTTCTTTATTGCAATGGGTATTATTAAAAAGGAGATATATTCTTTTATTTTTGTACTGTAATCAAGCAATTTGCAGATATCCTTACCCTGGACAGGCTCAATTTTAATATTAGCTTTTCTTGAAACATCAATACATTCTTTAATTATTCTCTGAATGCATTTCCTGGATACTTTGTTTTCTGCAGCCTCGCCATAGGTACAACCCAACACTGCAGACATTCCGCTGAATGAGCAGTTGATCAGCAGTTTTGCCCACCGGGCTCCCATAAAGTTGTCTGCCACGTCAACGTGACCCATCAGGGACAGTATGTTTTTTATACTGTTTAATTTATCTGGATCTGCATTTTTGCTGAACGAGCCAATACTGAATGTGATACTTTCAGGCTCTGAGGTAAGTTCGCAAATTCCGTTACCCACAAATGTTGCTCCCCAGGCAACGGCGCATCCGAATGTCCTGTCGTCACCAATTATTTCTGCTACCGACATTTCTGGCAACCCGTTTTGCAATGTGCAGATTATTCCTTCATCGGCGAGGCAAGGAACACAACTCTTTACGGTATTTGTGTTATCTGTTGTTTTAGTGATCAAGAACAGTATATCATATCTTTTTGTAATTTCTTCAGGCAGAAGGGCCTTAACAGGTACCGACATTTCAACGGTGCCAGTGATACGGGCGCCATTGGTCTTCAAACAGCCAATATGAGCTGTATTACGGCTGATAAGGTCAATGTCAAGCCCGTTTTTTGTAATAAAAGCGCCTAACACTGTGCCTATTGATCCTGCACCGTAAATCGCGATATGCATTGTATTAATTGTTCATGTATTACATCCTCTTATGTCCTGAGTATTAGATATCCCTCACTGGTTGCATAAAAAACAGAGGGCATAAAATGGCAGAAACAGCCTTCGATAACTGTTTCTGTTACGGTATACTTGGGGCCATTCTGTTTTTGTGTAACAGCCGTCAGAACTAATTGAATAATAATAATCAGGGATAGTGAAAATATCGGGATCAAAGGGTTTCTCATATTTTACAAATTTGGATGATGAAGGGCTTTTCCCGCTTATTTATTTTTAAGAAGGATTTTTGTAATAACATTCGTTTTCCCGATCAATTTCACCATATAAGTACCGCCGGGCAGTGAACTTATGTCTGTGCTGTTTTTGCCATTATTAAATTCTCTTTCCATCACACATTCTCCAATAATGTTAAAGACCTGCATTATAAATCTTTGATTTTCCCCGAAGTCAAGTGTGATGATGTCTTTCGCCGGATTTGGATTCAGACTGCATTTTCCGGCATCATTTATATCTTCAATCCCGTTATTGGCATCTTTCATACAACGGATACTAACACCATATTTCCTCGAAACGGGATCATGTTCCACTCCTGAACTTAAATACCACATATACAGTCCCACGGCAGTTGAAGGACCGTTTGAAGAGGATGTCCACCAGAGGCCGTTTTCGCGGATAAATTGAAAAGTGCCGGTGGTGGTGCGGCCACCACCCGGAAGCCCCGTAAAGCCACTGTTGTTTGTCGCCCCGGTGTTGGGACTCAGCCAATGCACAGTATCCGCTTCTTTCATTTCACCTCCGGCAAGAGGTGCGCCTCCAAGAATATTCTCAACATCCTGCCACTCAGCATCCGACGGCACTCGCCAGCCCAGGGGGCAGACATTGGAATTATGCGCTGCATACCAATTGTATAAAGGACCATAAACCGAATCGTATGCTGATGAATCGTTGTTGTAATAACACCTTCCTCCCGATAACAGGGTCGCCCATGCCGTGCTGTCCGTAACATTGGGTATCAAAGCCCCTGTGTTGTAATGTGTCGTTCTCAGATTTTGCTTTAACCAAACCTGATTTTCAATAACTACCGTGTCATATACATTGCCGTCATAATCGGTGACAACCTGGGCTTGGACCCTTAGTAAAAAAAATACAGGTATCGCGAAAATGATGATTACTGTTCTCATAATTAAACCATTTAGTATTGTTTGTTTAATTGCCCAAAAACTGTGTTGCCGGATCCACAATATGTTTACTATAACATAATTTTGACAACAATCCGTTTCAGACCTCTTATTCATTTAAATCATCAATACATAATATTCATCAAATACTATTTTCAATCCCGATCTCATCGATGCTTGTTCTTCAAACCACCTATAAAATTACTAATAATAATCTAAACATACAAGGCTTTAACTAAATATTTTAATAATTTAACATAACGATACCCAAAATCTCATTTATCGCAACAAAAAAGGCCCGCATCCCTGCGATCCGAGTCTTGGCGGTTCAATGTTGCAACCCATTTAAAAACTTCATAATCAATGACTTAAACCTTTATTGTCAGCAAATCTGCGCCTGTTGCTTTAAGCCGGAACAATTAACCCTCCCTGGCAATTATCTGATCATCACCGCTTTCTTTTGTATAGCCCCGTTTTCAGTTGTCATACGGTAAAAGAAAATAGTTCCATTGCAACGGTTTCCGGCATTATTTGCCCCGTTCCAGGCAAGCGTATGCCAGCCCTGCCCGTAATTGCCGTCAGCAAGTGTTTGTATATGTTTTCCCAGCATATCATACATATCAAGCCGCACCTTCATCCGTTTTGCAATGAAGAACTTTATTGTTGTACTTTCACTGAAGGGATTAGGATAATTTTGATTCAGCTGAAAATCTATATCATTATTGGTCTTATTATAATTCTCTACCGATAATTGATTAACGGTTTTTAATCTGACAGGCTCTGTTGTCCATAGCTGCAATGCACTAAGCCAGTCCATATTGGTATAGGGTACGTGGTTACCGGTATCATTCAGAAAGGTTTCTACGGGTAAATAAGAAATTGGGACAATGTAAGATGGTAATATGTAAAGCATATTCTGACTGGAAGTATCACCCTGCCGCAAACGAAGAAATATCGTGCACATACCGTTTAGAAACTCGGAAGCATTGGTGGTCATGGGAGTTCCAATATTTGGAATATATGAATATTGAGGTATGGAATCGTTGGTAAGCTGTGCATCAATGGCCTGTAGCATCAAGCCATACGGAAATCCGTTGGCAAGACGGGAATCGAAAGGAACCGTAAGTCCTTTTCGGCCCAGCGGAGGCCAGATGAATTCAGGCACACTCACAGAAGAAGGCCAGACATGCGGGTACGGACTATTATACCAGGATTTGATCGCATACTGAAGGGCTTTGTACAATGCTGCCAGTGACGTGTATTTATCACCATATTGCACAAACGCAGGAGGCCTGCCATGCCATTGATTAAGTGTATAAGTACATGCTGTTTCCAGATCGGACATGGAGAATTCATTCAAATTTGTATCAATAATTTCAGGTATGTCAGAGCCCGCTATGAAACGTGATTCCGGATTATTGGGCAGAAATTCATTGGTAAGATATTTCAGTTGTTGTTCTAGGGTACTGTCACCAACTGGGGGCACCGTAAGATGAATGGCGAAAATATGCGGAATATCGCGTGGCAGCACCGCCAGAACCTGTTCAAGCATATCCACGTCCATTAATCCTTCCAGCCATGCTTCAGAACGGTTTTGTATATAATAATTCCCCATCATTTTATATACATAGATCCCCGGTTCATTCGAGAACATCCAGTCACTTACCCAGAGGTTCTGACTGGCTTCGGCGGAGTAATAACTATGGACATTACCTGCCTGTCCAATAATTGGTTGCTGATTCCCGTATATATTTCGGATTACCTGTCCCGCTGCAGGGTTCTGCATGGTCAGACACTCATTGACCACAGGCTTTGTAAAATATTGCTGCATAAGCTGAATTCCGCCTGTCCTCGTGGTGTCCAGTTCACCGCAAAACATCGTCGTGTCGAGATGAGAGGAATCACATTCAAACCAATCATAGTATGCCTGTTCCCATTTGGTATATTCCATTATTGCGGTATCGAGGTCCATATTTTTGATTTTATCAAGCCGTATCATCACATCCCATGTCGTAGGATGAAAATGGTAACCCAGACTCTGGTTGCTGTGGTTAAACCAATAGAAAATGCTGTCTGCACCCGGATCGCTTGTACTATCCATATAAAGGATCACAGACACCATAAAATCGCTGAAACACTGATCTGATTCGGCGCCATACTGGTCCAACAGGTCAAGCTCCATCTTAAGATTTTCTTTGAAACGCTGGAATTTGGGAAAACCAAACATGTATCGCCCCACATCTTCCTGATGATGGCTTATATGAAAATAAACCGGCTGCTGCCCGGGCACAGTGTCATATTGAGCATATGTTTCCGGAAAGGCAAATAGTAAAACACAGCTTAACATAACGCAAAAGGAGAGGATTTTTTTTCTTTTGAGGTAAACTGTCTTTTTCATGATTCTTAATTTTTGTTGTGCGAACTTTATGCCGCACTATTACAAATTTCCATTATAAGTATTTTTGACCGTAATCCATTTTAAAACCCTATATATTTTATGTTATATTATATCTACCTAAATACCATTTCCAAGCCCGGTGTAGTCAATGCTTTTTTCCAGAAACTACCTATAAAATTATTAATAAAAACCCAAATAAACAAGCATTTAACCAAATATTTTAATAATCACCTGTGAATACTTATATCCTCAAAATCTCAATTATCGTAATAAAAAAAAATGCCCTCATCCCCGCGGACATTTTCTATGAAATTTAATTTATAATCCCTTTAAAATCCCAATAATTACTGACATGACCCTTATTGTCAGCAGCTCTGCGCCTGTTGCTGCAGGCCGGGCCAATTAATCCACCGTATAATTATCTGATCATCATCGCTTCTCAGCACAAAACAGCGAATCTCACTCAAAATAAATCCTTACAGCTTCGGTATTCAGCCGGCGTTTAAGCCAATTACTGATTTTGGTTTTGTCATCGGCGGACACCTCCGTTTCCACAGCTAAAATAACTACGGATTTCTTTTGAGGCAGCTCTTGTTTATGACTAAAATCAAAAGATTCTGAATAAAGACACCCTTGTACCTGTGGATAAATAGCAGTTATTTCATTTAACAGCGTTTTGCCAAATCGTTGCTGTTTTTTTAAGCTGTCGATCTCAGCATATTTATGATTCAGGGTAGTATTTAAGTTTATAATCTCTTCCTTAAGCTGAAGAAGTTCCAGATTCTTATCATCCATGCTGCCAAAAGCCAATCCCTGTTCTATGGCTATTTCAGCGTCTTTAATTTTAAAATCCATGGCCTTACGGATGATGGCCGTCTTTTGGGTTTCCGACAAGGCAGCGCCGCCATACACCAGGACAATCTTATGAGATTTAGCTTCAATATTGTTTTTTAACAGATAGTTCCCTTCGAATAGTGAAACATTGGAAACATATTGATTAGCCCGCCGTAAAAACTCTTCCTGCTTTACCAGCTTATATCCAAGAAAAACACTGGGCAAAAACACAATGACAATCACAAAAGCAATTACCCGTTTGATTCTTTTTTTACGGCCCGGATCTATCACGCTCCGGATCGGAAATTTTAACAATTGCGAAATCCAAACAGAGGCAATAGCTATAAAAATAGTGTTAATGGTAAACAGGTAGAATGCCCCGAAGAAAAATTCAAATTGTCCGGTGGCCAAACCATAACCTGCTGTACACAGCGGAGGCATCAGTGCCGTGGCTATGGCCACTCCGGGTATCACATTACCTTTTTGCCTGCTGCTGATAGCAACAATACCCGCAAGTCCGCCGAACAAGGCAATCAAAACATCATAAATGGTAGGGCTGGTCCGTGCAAGCAACTCAGAATGAGCTGTTGAGACAGGACTTAAGGCAAAATAAGCCGTAGAAGCTACCAGGCTGGCAAGTATGGCAAAAGTATAGTTCTTGATGGATTTTCTGAACAACTCAAAATCATAGGTGGCAATACTATAACCCATCCCGTTGATAGGTCCCATCAGGGGCGAAATAAGCATGGCGCCGATGATCACTGCAGTGGAGTTCATGTTCAGCCCTACCGAGGCCACGATAATGGCAAAAATCAAAATCCACAGGTTGGTACCTCTGAAAACAATACCTTTTTGTATTTCTTCATACACGCCATCCTGGTCTTCCAGTTCTGCATCCAGATTGAAAAAGTGAAGAAGTTTCCTGAACATGCCGGTAGCCTTCATAGTAGCATTTTTTTCAGGACAGCGATTGTTTAAGCATAAATACGTGCTGTTTTCCTTTAGTACATGATTATTTTTTTTTCAGTTTTCCTATCACTGTGTCCAGGGCCGCCTTAATTTTTTTTACAGCATCACCGAGGGCTTTTTCCCTGCTACTGCTCTTGCCGGTTACTGCCACCGGAGACAATCCGTCAACCCGGGCCTCAATAGTGCAATATACATCGTCGGGAGTGTTTTTTTGAGCATTTTGATCTGAAAAATGTATTTCCACACGGGTAATTTTATCGGCAAAACGTTTTAACAGCTTTCCGACTTTCTCTTCCACAAATACTTCAAAATCCTGAGTGTCTTTGAAGTTTTTATCCGTATTAACCTGAATTTTCATAGGTATTATTTCTAAAAGGTTAGTATTTAATTTATTGCCTCAAATTTATTTTATCAAACCATATATATAATTTGGATTGCTGTTCCAAATTTAATTCAATTATTCTTTTCAACGACACCATGCACAAATATAAAACCTCCAAATCCGAGGCAACATTCTGAATAATAAGTGTATAGCAAACCGTTTTTTATTTTATTTTTTTATTTGTAAATAATTTTAGAAACTGTTTTGATTTTATGTTACATAAGATTTATGATGGATTTTTTAGCGAAACGAGGCAGATTTTGCAGACATAGTTTATCCTATGTCGAAAAATCTAACGAAGTTGCAGCAAAAAAGACGCATAAAGATATGAAAAGATAAAATCAAAACAATTTCATAATACTTCCATAACAAAAAAGGCCTGCACCTATACAGACCTTTTTATTAACCCTGACAAAAAATTGCTTTTTTTGCAATTTTCCCGTCAATTACGCAATAGAAAATTTCTATTGCGTAATTCGGGTTAAATCAACATACAAATTCTTATGTGTTGTTTATTTTGTTTTTTCCGGTAGCCAGAATCCTTTAAAAATATTCTGTTTGCTATAGAACTTACGTGCCGTTTCCTCTAACTGTGCCGGAGTGATCTTGTTCAGCCGTTCTTCCACGGTGAGGATACGTTCAGGGTCGGTGCCGGTGAGATAAGCAGACTGAAGATTACTTAACCAGTAATTATTTTTCTTGATATTAACCTTATAGGTTTCAATAGCCGGCTCCCGCACCCTTTTCCAGTCGTTTGCCGTGATGTTGCCCGGAATTTTCGTTTCGTTGACCAGGCTGGTAAAGGCCTCGTCAACCTTGTTGATATTTTCAGGGCTGCAGGGAAAATACGACTGCACCAGGAGTTCTTCCTTAGGATATTTCTTCAATGAGCCGTAGCATCCTCCGCCGTATATGGCGCCCATCTTCTCCCGTATCGTATCGGTAACCCTGTTGTTAATAATTCCGTTCAGCTGGGCAAGCATAAAATTATCCTCCGCATCAAATTTCATATCGGCCGAAAAATAATGGATCAGCATGGCTTTTTGTTCCTTGCCTTTGTGCAGGGTGAAACTGTTATTGCCGGGTTTGATAATCATGCCCAGGCTTTTGTATTCGGCCTTGGATTGTCCTGCAGGGATACCACCAATATATTTTTCAATCAGCGGTTTTATTTTTTCTTCGGTAAACGTACCCACAAAGGTGTAATACATACCGGATGGATTGCCGATCCTGTCTTTATAATATGCTATGGCATTGTCCACGTTGATCTTGTCATAATCACCGGGATTGTCGATCTGATGTGCACGTGAGTTGCCCTGATACAGCGTATTGTATAACGTATCGGCAAAAAGGTTCTCGGGATTTTGCTTCAGAAGGAGCAGCTGCTGTTTCGACCGTGTGATGTACGAATTAAAAGCTTCCATGTCTTTGCGGGGTTCGGTGCATTTCAGGTAGATCAGCTGGAACATGGTTTCCAGGTCTTTCACACTGCTGCTTCCGCTGACATACTCGGTGTACTCATCCACCACCGGTATCACATTAACAACTTTCCCTGATAAGAACTTTTCAAGGTCGGTCTTCGAAAATTCACCATAGCCCATCTCTTCGGTAACATTGTTGCTGTATTGTGCACTCTGATAATCTTTGCCGGTGTAGGCGCTGAATCCTCCGAATTTTGATCCCTTGAACAGGATCTCATCATTCTTGAAGTCGGTGGGTTTCAGGCAAACGATAGCGCCATTGCTTAGTTTGTATGTGGTAGTACCTAATTTTTCGTTCTTCTCGGTGCTGACAATTTTTCCTGCTGCAGGTTCTTTTTTTAGCAGCGCTGAAGCAATTTGTTTTTCCTGGTAAGGAGTAATATTACTTTTGAAGGCTTCGTCTATCCATTTTTTCAACTGCTCATTGGCAGGCAGTTTATCCGAAGTCTTGGTGGTGACATAGCTGAAATATTTCTCATCAATATTGATCTTACTGCGCACTTCGTCAAAATCTTTCAACTTGATATTATCAATATGATTTTTTACAAAATTATATTCCCATTCTATGCCGGGGATAGGTTCCTGTTCCAGGTAGTTGTTCACATATTCCCACACCAGGCGTCCCGATTCAGTTTTATCACGTTCGTTATATTGTTTTTCGTATTGTGATAGCAGGGATGCTTTAGCCCTGACAAGTTCCTGTTCGGTGAAACCATATTTTTTGGCGCGCAGGCATTCAACCACCAGCGCCTGGACAGCATTTTTTATTCCATCAGGACTACACATAGCGCCAGCGGTAAAATTCTTATATCCTCTGGCCCAGCCGCCTAAGTAGGTATAGGCATAAATAAACGGAGGATTGGCAGAACTTACCAACTCGTCCAGACGTGACGAAATCATGGTGGAGAGAAGTTGCTCAATAACGTCATTCAGGTAATCGGCTTCGGTTACCGAAGGCTTATCTTCCCTTGAACTGCCCAAAATACTTACAAAGGTCATGTCTGCTTCAGCATCGCTGACGACCAGTGCCTGACTTTCAGTAAAGGGTTTCACCTCAAACAACTCCTGGCGTTTCCGTGAAGGAACGGGATTTTTCAGTCCGCCGAATTTCTCAATAATCTGTTTTTCTGCTTCTTCCACAGGCATATCGCCTACGACTATCACTGCCTGTAATTCCGGCCGGTACCAGTCGGTGTAAAAACGCCGCAAAACGCTGTAATCAAATTTTTCGATGATGGAGTCTTTGCCTATCGGCAGGCGATTGGCATACTTTGAGCCATTGAGCATTTTGGGCAGCCATATCTTCATCATACGGTCGTCAGCACCTCTGCCCAGGCGGCTTTCCGACAGAATAACACCGCGCTCCTTGTCAATCTCTTCATTGGTCAGCAAAGAACCCTGCGCCCAGTCGGCAAGCACAGTAAATGATTTATCAATCTTGTCAGGATCATCGCTGGGAAACGGAAGCATATATACGGTCTGGTCAAAACCGGTATAAGCATTCAGGTCGTTGCCAAAACCTACGCCAATGCTCTGTAAATAGTGAACCAGTTCGTTACCCGGAAAATGCTTCAGGCCATTAAAATTCATGTGCTCCATAAAATGCGCCAGACCCTGCTGGTCGTCATCTTCCAGTATAGCACCGGCATTCACGGCAAGCCTGAGCTCCACTTTATGCTCGGGTTTTGCATTATATTTTATATAATATTTCAGCCCGTTGGGCAGCGTTCCGATCTTAACCTTATCGGATACCGGAATTTTTGCCGTCAGATTCTGGGCATTCACACTGAGCCCTGTCAGAAACAGAATACTCAGACAAAAGAGAAGCAATTTTTTCATTTTGATTGATTTAATTAATTATTATTTGTTGCACTTGGAATTCTCCGAAACGATAAACAATAATTTTGTTGATTTATTTCAGTGTTTGTTACATTTTTTTCAACTTTTTTTTATGAAAGATTTTTTGGATAACACAAAAAGTATCTTCGGACAGTTTTAGACAAAAGGCTGATATTAAGCTGGTCAGAACTTTCAGTAATATCAAGAACCCTGTTATCCTTATATAAAATATGAATTATATCAAAATAAGGGTTGTAAGCATTGTTGGCCACCTCCTCCGAAAAAACAAAATAAGCCGATTCTTCTTCTCCGATACCGAATGCCTTTTGAGTTTTTTGCCTCAGGTTTGTGATATACGTTTGGTCAAAAGGTGTATCGCTGATCTCTATCCTGAGCAACTTTCGTTCAATCAGTTTTTTGCTGAGCAATGCCAATACCTTATCCTTTGATTTTGACCACATTTTAACTGATAAAAACACATCATGGTCATCGAGCTCGGCAAATTTGTCAAGCAGTTCGGGATCATTATCAAAATCCTCAATAGTAAAACGGTTTTTCAAAAAGACCTCCAGCGCCGGTGTCGTAAAAAGGTGGCCCCCTTTTTCGCACAGGTATTTTGCACGATTCAGAATGTTGATCAGCTGGTGTTCGGCCGAAAGTACCGTTTTATGGAGGTACACCTGCCAGTACATCAGGCGGCGGGCAACAATAAAGTTCTCTATGGAATATACACCTTTTACATCCACCACCAGTTCATCGTTATAAACGTTCAGCATCTTGATGATGCGGTCGGTGCTGACCACGCCTTCGGAAACTCCGGTAAAAAAGCTGTCGCGCATCAGGTAGTCAAGCCGGTCAACATCTAATTGGCCGGACACCAGCTGATGCAGGAATTTTTTTGGGTAATCGTCCGAAAATATCCGTGTTGCCAGTTGCAGCTTACCGTCAAAAATGCTGTTCAACCTTTGAAAAAACAACAGTGACAGCGTTTCATGGCTGACCTTCTCAACCAGGGTATGTTCCAGCGCATGAGAAAAAGGACCGTGGCCGGCATCGTGCAGCAAAATAGCAAGGTAAAGTCCCTGAATCTCTTCATCGGTAATCACTACTCCTTTCACCTTCAGCATCTCCACTGCCTGAGTCATCAGGTGCAGGGCGCCCACCGCATGCTGAAAACGGGTGTGTATGGCTCCGGGGTAAACCAGATAAGTAAGGCCAAGTTGTTTGATGTGCCGCAAGCGCTGAAAATAAGGATGTTCGATAATATCAAAGATCAGCTCGCTGGGAATAGTAATAAATCCGTGTACCGGATCGTTTATTATTTTTCTTTTGTTGTGAACCAAAATTCCAAGACTTAATAATTCGTATTTTTGCAAATGAAAATCCGTGTCAATATTACAATATTTTTTTAACGTATTATAAAACACCGTTACAAATATGACAAAAATTAAAATATTATGGGTAGACGATGAAATCGATCTGCTGAAACCTTACATTTTATTTCTGGAGGAAAAAGGATACGATGTACGCACTTCCAATAACGGTGATGAAGCCCTCGATCAGATCCTTGAAAATGATTTCGATATCATCTTCCTGGATGAAAATATGCCCGGACTTACCGGTATCGAAACGCTGACACGGATCAGGAAAGACTATCCCAACCTGCCGGTGATCATGATCACACGAAACGAACAGGAACATACTATGGAGGATGCCATTGGCTCCAATATTTCCGATTACCTGATCAAGCCCGTAAACCCCAACCAGATACTGCTCTGTCTGAAAAAGAACCTCGAGAACAAGCGGATCATCAGTGAAAAGACTACCCAGGCCTACCAGCAGCAATTCCGGAATATCGGTATGGACATTTCCAACCGCCTGTCGCACAGCGAATGGATCGAAGTGTATAAAAAAATGACTTTCTGGGAATTAGAGCTTGAAAAGTCGAATGATGAGCCCATGAACGAGGTCCTCCGCCTTCAGAAATCAGAAGCAAACACCATGTTTTCAAAATATTACGAAAACAATTACCTCGGATGGCTGAGCGGTAAAAACCCGGATAAACCGGTGATGTCGCACAATTTGTTCAAGGAAAAAATATTTCCGTTGCTGAACCTGCCCGAAAATCTCTTTGTGATTGTTATCGACAACCTCAGGTACGATCAGTGGAAAGTATTGCAGCCCGTTATTGAGGAATTTTACAGGGTTCAGAACGACGAATTGTATTACAGCATCCTGCCTTCGGCGACACAATATGCCAGGAATGCCTTTTTTGCGGGTTTGCTGCCCACCGAGATCGAACGTAAATATCCCAAATACTGGACCTATGAAGAAGATGAAGGCACAAAAAATCAGTTCGAGAATGAATTGCTTGGCGAACTCCTCCGGAGATACGGTAAGGATATCAGGTACAATTATTCCAAGATACTGAATATAACTGCAGGAAAAAAATATGTCGAGAACCTGCCCAACATCATGAGTAATAAGATGAACGTACTGGTTTACAATTTTGTCGACATGTTATCACATGCCCGGACCGATATGGAGATCATTCGTGAACTGGCTGACGATGAAGCGGCTTACCGGTCAATCACCTTATCATGGTTAAAACATTCCCCGCTGCTTGATGTAATAAAATACCTCGCCGGCCAGAAAGTAAACCTGCTGCTGACCACAGACCACGGCAGTGTTAAAGTGCAGAATCCCGTGAAAATACTGGGCGATAAAAATACCAATACCAACCTCAGATACAAATACGGCAGGGCGCTGGATTTTGAAAAGAAAAGCGTCTTTGAGGTCAGAAATCCTGCGGATATCTTCCTTCCACGGATCAATGTCAGCACAACCTATGTGTTTTGCAGGGAGAGTAATTTTTTTGCTTATCCGAATAACTACAATTATTACGTCAATTATTATAAAAACACCTTTCAGCATGGCGGTATTTCCCTCGAGGAAATATTGATCCCTGTTATATTTCTTAACCCGAAATAATTATGAGTCAATGTTTTGTCTGCAATAACATCAATGGATTACCTGATATTGCTGATGCCATACTGAACTCTTTCCCTGAAAACCGGATTTTTATCTTCAGAGGCGATCTTGGCGCCGGTAAGACCACACTTATAAAAGCTATATGTAAAAAGCTGAATGTTACCGGATTAACAAACAGCCCCTCGTTTGCACTGGTCAACGAATATCCCACAACTGAAGGCGATATCATCTATCATTTTGATTTTTACAGGATAAATAATATTGATGAAATTTTCGATATTGGCTACGAAGAATATTTTTACAGCGGACATTATTGTTTTATTGAATGGCCTGAAATAGCGGAGCATATCCTTCCCTCTGACTATGTGGAAATATGTATTGAAACAAAAAAAAACAAACAGTCGCGTATCATTTCTTTTGATAAAAAAACTGCTGTTGTATAGTTTTTTTTTGTATTTTTATACATCCAAACCATCAATATGAATCCCAAAAAAGATTTTGTTCAGTTTTCACGGTCGGAACAGATGATGCCCCAGCCCGAGATGCTTGAAATAAAAAAACATAAAAAGCAGCTGACCATTGGAATTCCAAAAGAAATAGCTTTCCAGGAAAACCGGATCGGCCTTATTCCCGAAGATGTCAGTGTCATTGTCAACAATGGCCATAGAGTGTTGATTGAATCCAATGCCGGCAAGGCGGCTCATTTTCCTGACAATGAATACATTGAAGCCGGTGCCGCGATGGTTTATAATACTGCCGAGGTTTACCAGTCTGACCTGATCATAAAAGTCGCCCCCCCGATAACGTCCGAAATTGAAAAATTCAAGGCGAGAACTACTTTGTTTTCAGCGCTTAACCTGCCAGGGCAGCAAGAAACATTTTTCAAGCAGTTAATGTCAAAAAAAGTTACTGCCGTTTCCTATGAACACATCAAAGACAAAACCAACTCCTTCCCGGTTATCCGGTCTATGAGCGAAATAGTGGGTAATACATCGGTTTTTATTGCAGCCGAATACCTGTGCAGCATTGAATATGGCAAAGGCAAAAGTCTCGGCGGTTTTCCAGGCATAGCCCCGGCAGAAGTAGTCATCATCGGAGCGGGAACCGTTGGTGAGTTTGCTGCACGCGCCGCAATAGGCATGGGTGCCCTGGTTAAAATATTCGATAATTCAATATTTAAATTAAGAAGCATACAGAACAAACTTGGTCAGCGACTTTTTACATCGGTGATTCAGCAAAAAGTCCTTGCAAAAGCGCTTCGTACAGCCGATGTGGTGATCGGGGCACTGAATCCCGTCAACGGACGGACACCCTGCGTGATCACAGAGAATATGGTCAGGGAAATGCCTTACGGATCCGTGATCATTGACGTAAGTATTGATAACGGAGGATGTTCCGAAACATCACATGCCACAAATCATACACAACCGGTATTTAAAAAATTCGGTATTACACATTTTTGTGTTCCTAATATTCCTTCCAAAGTTCCTCATACCGCATCCAACGCGCTGAGTAATTTTTTTGCTCCCGTCATTTTACAAATTGCCGAAGAAGGGGGTGTCGAAAACTATTTAAGAAATGAAAAAGGCATACGTACCGGAACCTATTTATTCAATGGCATACTTACCAGCAAGTATATCAGCGACTTATTTCATATTCCTTTCCAGGAAATTGATCTGCTGATGCTGCCTTTTCATTGATATGCAGGTCATAATAAATTTCTTGGTATTTATCCTGTATTTAACTTCGTTTAAAAGTAATATTTATTTGCTCATTAATATTTTTTATTAACTTTGCCGGCTGATATGATGAAACAAAATACCGTCGCATCTCCGGTAAGTCTTACTGGCAAAGGACTTCACACCGGTAAAAATGTTACCATCACCTTTAATCCGGCTCCTGAAAATCATGGAATCGTTTTTAAGCGTATTGATCTTGAAAATCAGCCACTCGTACACGCTATTATAAGCAATGTAACCGATACATCCAGGGGCACCAGCATCGAAGAGAACGGTGTACGTGTTTGCACCATAGAACATGTGTTAGCCGCCCTGACAGGAATGTCGGTGGATAACGTCCTGATACTGATCGACAGTACAGAAACACCCATCCTCGATGGTAGTTCGTCGAAATATGTGGAGGTCCTGAAAAAAGCCGGAACTATTGAACAGAACGCTCCGAAAAAAATAATTACGATCACTTCAAACATTGAATATACAGATCCTGAACACCAGGTGGAGATCATCGCTATTCCGTCTGACAGGCTGAGAATCACAACGCTCATTGATTTCGATTCGGATGTGCCCGGAAAGCAGTATGCCATGCTTAATGATATTTCGGAATTTGAAAAAGAAATTTCGCCCTGCCGGACGTTTGTTTTCCTGCACGAACTTGAATACCTGGCTAAAAACAACCTGATCAAAGGCGGCGACCTCGACAATGCCATTATTTTTGTCAACCGTATCATTTCACAGGAAGAACTCGACCGGCTTGCCACCTTCTTCAATAAGCCCAAAGTTACCGTCCTTAAAGAAGGTATTCTGAACAATGTGGAATTACATTTTCAGAATGAACCTGCCCGTCATAAACTGCTCGACCTGATGGGCGATTTGGCATTGCTGGGAGGCAACCTTCAGGCACATGTCATCGCTAAACGTCCCGGACATTTTTCAAATATTGAATTTGCCAAAAAAGTTGCCGTCCACGCAGAAAAAAAAAACAAAAGTCTGAATAAGCATCCTTTTCATCTGCCTGACAGCACCCAGGCTCCCTTATACGACAACATTCAGATTCAGAGGATTTTACCCCACCGTCCGCCCTTTCTCCTCATTGATAAAATCCTGACCATGGATGATAAATCCGTTGTCGGAATAAAAAATGTTACCATTAACGAAAGTTTTTTTACCGGTCATTTTCCCGGTAAGCCTGTGATGCCGGGTGTTCTGCAGATCGAAGCCATGGCGCAGTGCGGGGGTATTTTTGTCCTCAATACAGTTCCTGATCCTGAAAACTATCTAACCTATTTCCTGAAAATAGACAACGCCCGTTTCAAAAAAATGGTAGTTCCCGGCGACACCCTGTTTTTCAGGCTTGAACTTATTGACCCGATACGCAGAGGAATTTGCCACATGCAAGGTCATGCATTTGTGAATAACCAGGTAGTTATGGAAGCAGAACTTCTTGCACAAATTGTAAAAACAACATAACCATGAACCAACCCTTAGCATTCGTTCATCCACAGGCAAAAATTGCCAAAAATGTGGTGATTGAACCTTTCGTTACCATCGATAAGAATGTGGAAATCAGCGAAGGTACATGGATAGGTCCTAATGCTACCATACTGGAAGGCGCCAGAATAGGAAAAAACTGCAAGATATTTCCCGGAGCCGTAATTTCGGCCATCCCGCAAGACATGAAATATGCCGGGGAAGACACCATTGTTAAAATAGGCAACAATGTTACCATACGGGAGTTTGTGACCATTAACAAGGGGACAAAAGCAAACAACGAAACCGTAATCGGCGACAATTGCCTTATCATGGCTTATGCACATGTTGCACATGACTGCATCATTGGCAATAATGTTATCCTGGCCAACTCTGCAGGGCTGGCAGGACATATAAAAATTGACGACTGGGCTATCGTTGGCGGAATGGTCGCCATACATCAGTTTGTGAGCATCGGCGCTCATTCACTCATCTCGGGCGGTTCACTGGTTGGCAAAGATGTCCCCCCTTATTGCAAAGCCGCACGCGAACCTCTGGCTTATGCGGGCATCAATTCTATCGGCTTGCGCCGCAGGGGGTTCTCCTCCGAAAAGATCAATGAGATACAGGATATTTACCGTATTATTTTTGTCAAAAAATACAACGTCACCCAGGCGCTGGAATATATCGAAGCGGAAATTCCCGCCACTCCCGAACGCGATGAAATCATCACCTTTATCCAGAACTCCAAAAGGGGGATCATGAAAGGATATAAACGCAACGGATGCTCAAGAGACAAAAAAGAAATGTGATTTACCCAATGAACGCTCTCCACGAATGTCTCCCTTGAATGAACATTGAACCTTGATAGTTAAATCTGTGATAAAACAAAATTTAAAATAAATTTCTGTAAATCAAAAAAAAGTTGCACCTTTGCACCCCAATTTAAATAATAATAATCAATTAACAACTAACAGTTTAAATTTATGCCAGCAAGAATAAGATTACAACGTCATGGTAAAAAAGGCCAGCCTTATTACCATATTGTAATTGCGGATGGTCGTGCACCACGTGATGGAAAATTCATCGAAAGCATTGGCACTTACAACCCTCTTACAATTCCCGCCGAGATCCAGATTGATTTCGACAAAGCCATTTCATGGCTACGCAAAGGAGCGACTCCCTCTGACACCGCCAAAGCCATACTGATGTACAAAGGCGTGCTTTACAAAAACCACCTCCTGAAAGGCGTTGCCAAAGGCGCCATGACAGAAGAAATGGCCGAAGCAAAATTTCAGGCCTGGCTTCAGGAAAAACAAGCCAAGGTTGAGAACAAGAAAAACAAACACCTCCTCGGCAAAAAAGATGAAGTCAAAAAACGTCTCGAAGCTGAAGCTAAGGTAAACCTCGCCAAATCAGAGGCTATTGCAAAGAAAAGAGCAAAACTCCTGGAAAAAGAACATGAAGCTGCCGGTATCATCGTAGCTCAGGACGAAAACGCCGAGCCACCGGCAGAAAATCCTGCCGAAACTGAACCCCAAGCCGAATAAAAGTTCATACCCCCTGCCATGGAAAAAACTCCGTTTTCCTGTGTAGGCAAAATAGTCAAGACTTTCGGGTTCAAAGGTGGGCTCATAGCTCATATTGAAAGCAGCTTTTCCAAAAAATTCCTTGAAACGGAATTCGTTTTTGTTGAAATACAGCACGAACGGGTTCCGTTTTTTATTATGGTTGCCGAAGAACAATGCAACAATAATTTTTCTATGTTACTCGAAGATATCGACAGCTTGGAAAAAGCACGAAAACTTACCGGCAGCAGACTGTATATCGCCGAACCGGAAAAAAACAAAAAATCCCGTACCGTCGGATTAGAGGACCTTACCGGTTTTGAACTCATTGATAAAAACTTTGGTAAAGTAGGAAAGATACATCAAATATTAGAACTCCCGCAACAACTGATCATGCAGGTTTTCTGCGGCAAGAAAGAGGTTCTGATCCCTTTCAATGAAAAAATTGTTGAGCAAATTGATGCAGTCAGCAAAACAGTATTTATTCAGGCGCCCGGCGGCCTGATCGATTTTTATCTTAAATGAAACCGGATTTCCGTTTCAAACAGTTCAGCCTTACCGACGAACACTGCGCCATGAAACTTACCACCGACGCGGTTTTGCTCGGCTCCCTGGCAGAACCCGGAGCATCGGCAGCTATACTGGATATCGGAACCGGTTGCGGAATACTGTCATTGTTGATGGCACAAAAAAGCAGCGCACTGATCGATGCCGTGGAGATAGATGAATCCGCTGCCCGGCAGGCTTCGCAGAATTTCAGGCGAAGCATATGGAATGAACGCATACAGGTTCATCATATTTCAATTCAGGATTATGCAAAAAAATGTTCAAAAAAATACGATTGCATTATCTGCAACCCGCCATATTTCCAGGATCAGCTAAAAAGTCCCGTGCAAACGAAAAGTGCGGCCAGGCACAACAGCAGCCTCGGCTTTGAAGCATTGAGCCGTTGTGTTTGCCAATTGCTTTCTGACAACGGATCGCTCTGGACGATCATCCCGGCTTCTGAAAAAAATAAATTCCTGAAAATCTTTTTGAATTCCGGATTATACTGTAAAAAAAATGCAGATATTTCCGATAAACCCGGCACCCGGCCGCACCGTAGCATTGTTTGCACTACACGCAAAATCCCGGAACATATTGAAACTCAAAACCTGATCATGAAAAATCAGGATGGTACTCTTTCAGATTCGTTTATCAGGCTTACCTGCGATTTTTACCCGAATGGTTAGTTTCGGAATAATTTTTGCTAACTTTGTCTGATTAAAAATTTGAATATGAAAAAGTTAATAACACTTTTGATGGTTTTTTCAGCCATTATCTGTTCAAACAGGCAACTGGCTGCACAAAAGGTGTATTCCTGCGACAGCAAATATGATGCAGATGTTAAAGTGTATGTGGCCGACAGTAAATACGATGCCGACCTGGTGGTGTACAAATGTACAAGCCAGTACGATGCCGATGGTAACGAAGGCTTATGGTTTTTTGCGGACAGTAAATACGACGCTAAAAAGAAAATATACTTTGTGGACAGCAAGTACGATGCCGACCTGATCATTTATTTCACGGACAGCAAGTACGATGCTGGGTGGAGAAATAATTCGAAGAAACACCTGATGTATTAAATGATACCGGTGTTTTCCGTGCAACTTTTTTAAGTCCGGATGGGTAAAACTCAGTAAATCCTCCGAAAAAAACACCTGTTTTTTAGGTTCTATAAAAGAAATTTGTATTTTTGAAATTATTAAAGGGTTTCGGAACAGGACAGTTATAGTCTATTGCAACTAAATGAAGAAACATCTAATATTATTCATTTTTATCATTTGTACTAAATCTGTTTTTTCACAGACAATTCATATTGGGGCTATGGTGGCTGGATATGGAAGAATTTGGATTCGTACTGAGGGAGGATATTCAGGAGCGATTAATGGAAATTCAATTTCTTTTGTTGTGGATATCAAACCTGACAAACCAATATTTGGTTTTAATTCAGGTTTGGCATTTCAAACAATATATTCGTATGGTTCGACAGTTAATTTTCTTAAATTGCCTGTTGGAATAGATTTTCTTATAGGAAAAAAGAATCAGTTTTTCTTTGGTTCTGGGATTTATGGACAATCACTTCTTTTTGAAACACCTGAATTTTATGATAATCATTTGCATTTTCAATTTGGTGCGTTTGCTGATATAGGATTTCGGTTTAGACTTAACGATACGTATTCTTTATTTTTTAAACTGCAATATGACAGAGATCTGACACCAATATACAAACTTTCACATCATTCTCCAGGTGGAATTTTTTATTACGAACATGAGTTTTTAAGTGACATAAGCATAAACATAGGTTTTAAATTTAAACTTAATAGTAAATTATAACCGTTGTGCGAAGTTTGCAACTTCGCACCAAATAAAAGTTAGTCTCTGACTAACAAAATATTATTTTTGAACTATGAGATTCAAATATAAAATTTACGATCAGTCTCAAGCATATTATTTGACATTCTTTGTAAAGTAGTTGCAAACTACAATTTATCAAGTGCGAAGTTGCAAACTTCGCACAACTACTTTGAAACAGCCGATGTATTAATCTATTCCAAGTTCTTCAGATAAAGTTTTCAAATCCAGCCCGTCAAAACTCCCCGAGCTCATCATCAACAGGTTTTTCTTGAGTTTGACACCTCAGAAGTCTATCTTGCTGAAAACATGAGTTTTA
>ENA-UOWO01002207-UOWO01002207.1-activated-sludge-metagenome-genome-assembly--contig:-NODE-2207-length-24508-cov-61.536539_pt1 | contig 24508 bp, 15 predicted proteins | sample MGYA00238148_ERZ761564 | MGnify/ENA primary metagenome ERZ761564 (study PRJEB28885, sample SAMN05720194) | activated sludge metagenome | isolation source: Anaerobic digester | place: USA... | reverse complement strand
CTGACGCGGCTTTCAATAAACGATCAAACCAAGGCGGGATCCATTCCCGCCTTTTTGCATCCCCGGCTTGGGTTTGATGCTGTCATTCCGGGCTAAACAGGAGTGGCAGACGTCCCCGTCTGCCAAGATCCGGAAGGTCTTTCAGAACCCAAAGACAAGCTGCTCCGAGGCTTCGCAAGCGGGGACGTTTGCGGCTCCATTCACGCTTCTAGGCATTCACTTTTAATGCGGATTACCGATTGGACGGCTTCACGTATTTAAACACCCCCACCCTGCCTCAAATTTGCGTCATTCCGGACGCAGGTGCTTCAGCGCCGGAGATCCGGAATCCAGCTCTTGCGGGAATAGCCCATCCCAGATTCAGGCCAATGCGGGGTCCGATACAGACTGCGTCTGTGTCGGCACCCTCCCAGGGCATTACCCGGACCGTCTGGATTCCGGGGCCCAGCGTGCTGGCGTACGCTTCCCCGGAATGACACGCCGGGGTCCTCGTGAGCGAGCGCAGCGAGTTCGCCGGGTGGGAGGGCTGGCATCCAGTTCTTTTTCTGGATCCCGGATCAAGTCCGGGATGACGTAATGGACTCCGGGATGACGCCGTTGAAAAAACAGCGGTTGTCAATTCGGAGGATTTGGTTTAGGTGCAAAAATGAAAATGAGTAATTCGAATAATTCACAAATTCCCACTATACGGCCGCTTTTTGGCTTGACTCATCCAGGACCAGGAGAAGGGTATGTAATATACTGATATATATACTATATAGATATAATATATACTAATATAGTAGGTATTAATAGTTATATAGGTATATATATGCTATATATGACTATACATCCAGGTGTTGTCTATTTGGACAATTCTCACCTCCGGCGGGGCCGTATAAAGGGAACTTGTGAATTATTCGAATCATTCAATTTTAATGATTCCCCAAATTCACCAATTCACCCTATACGGCCCTCCCCGTTCCAAGCTTCCTCTAAACCCAATCGACCAGGGCTGGTTTGAATGATCCGAATAATTCACAAATTCCCCTTATATAGCCGCTTTTGGCTTGTCTCATCCAAGACCGGGGTGAAGAGGGTCCAAGTTTCTGTTATATATATACTTATATATAATATATAGTAATATAGTAGGTATTAGTAGTTATATAGGTATATATATGGTATATAGGAGTTTAAGTCCTGGTTGTGCCATTTTTCCCAGAACCCCTCTCCGGCGGGGCCGTATAAAGGGAACTTGTGAATTATTCGAATCATTCAATTTTAATGATTCCCCAAATTCACCAATTCACCCTATACGGCCCCTTTTTATAAACCCCGGTCCAGAACCAGGTCCAGGATATATAAGATACTGATAGATATACTATATAGATATAATATATAGTAATATAGTAGGTATTAGTAGTTATATAGGTATATATATGTAATATATGGTCTTCCGTCCATGTGCTGTCATTACCGGCAAATGCCCCCTCCGGCGGGGCCGTAAAGAGAGAATCAGTGAATTTGGAGAATCATTAAAATCGGTTTCCCCCGTATAAGGGGAACTTGTGAATTATTAGAACTATTAAAACTGCCACACCCTGCGGCGATTCATTCCAGAAACCAAGCTATCCCCACTCCGGCTGCGGGGCTGGATCCCGGATCAAGTCCGGGATGACGTATGCATTGTAAGCTATGGAGTCCTAGCCGGCTGTATAGAGTTGAAACAAACGCAATCGCTTGGCCGGCTTGGGCTTCAAACAGGGTCTGGTTTTGTTGGCTGCGGATCAACCCTCGCTGGCTGAAGTCCAAAGCCCCTCTGGGTGTGGCGATCCGCGTTTTTTACGCAAGTAGCAATCCAAAGCTTGTTTTTTTCTTTGGCTCTTTTTCAAACCGAGTGGGTAATGGCCGGAAAAACCCCTCGCCAGAGGGGTGAAGCACTATAGGCGGGGTGTTTCAACCCCCGTGGCAGGGATGACCAGGCAAAAGGATAAAATCCTGCAGGGTGAAGGAATTTGCGGAGCGATTAATCGCTTCGCCATAATGATCTGGGATTTAGCAACGCACCTCTGATCCGCGATAAATCACGAACCGAAGTCATGCTCCCCTCTGGCGAGGGGTTTTTCAGGGATTTGCCCGAGTGCTTTTAAGGGGGTTGAAACACCCCGCCTATAGCCCTGCACCCCGCGCAAGGCGGGGTTGTGTGTCCAGGTTAAGTTTCTGCCGCTGTGCAGAGTCAGCGCAGGGATTTGGCAACCCAAGATAAGATGGCATGGTTCATAACGGGTTGCCTCAGTTACTTGATTTGAAAGAGAGCCTTTGTTTACCTGCGATCAACCGGATCGCAGGGATTTTCACCTTATCCACACTTTCAGCGCTTTCCGAGGCTCATCCCTTATTGATTCTACTGCCCCTCCAGCCTGCCTCCCGGGAGATTCCCGCCTCTGGTGCGGGGATCAGGCGGGTGGCTTCCAAACAGCCGGATCGATGGCCTCAGGAACGACTCCTTGGAAAGCAAAGGCCTGCCAGAGCGGCAGGCCTTGCAGTCAAAGGGCCGCAGTCCGGACAAATCAATTCACTTGAAGATCAGCGGCTCCGCCTTTCCGGCCAGTTGCACTTCGAGGTAGGGACGTTCCGTTGTATTGACGTAGTCCCGGGAACGGAAATAGGTGATGGGGATGTTGTAGTCGTTCCAGGGCGTGATGTCGGTGATCTTCCAGCCATAGTTGAGGGTTGTTCCAGCCACAAAATCCTGGACGTCGGCTGTTACGTCCCAGGCCATCCAGGAAGGGCAGGAGGCGGGCACGGAGCTGGAGACTGAGGTGGCCACGGGATAGGTGGGCTGGTTGTTCCAGGTGAGCGTGTTTTCGTTCCAGGGCAGGTTGGCGCTGAAAAGCGACAGCGTCCGGCCTGCCGGGTTGTTGTCCTTGTTATCGCAGTAGTATAGCATCAGGGTGGCGGAATCGATGGTGGAGCCAGCGGGGACCGAAGCCAGGCTGAACCAGATGAGGGTGTCGATCTGCCAGGACCCGGCCGGGGGCGGATAGAGCGGATTTCCCACCCCGTTCCTCACAGTGAGGCGCTCTCCGGTGCCGTCGTTGGTGTTTGGCATGGCCGCGTGGATGCTGGCGTCCTTTCCGGACCCATACTCCTCCACGTCGATGATCGCGTATGCGGCGGAGGCGGTGAGGCTGGCATTGTATCCGTCCTTGAAGCCTCTGGCGTTGACGGTGGCGGACTCTGTGAGAGTGAAGGGGTTCACATACTGGAGTGAGGAAGTGGTGGGAGTGGTGCCGTCGGTGGTGTAGTGGATGTTGGCGGCGTCGGTGGCGCAGGAGATGGAGACAACCACGGATGTCAGGTAGTCTCCGGCAGCGGGGCTGACCGCCGGGGTCGCCACCGCCGGGGTTGAAATCGTGTAAGTGGCCGAGGCTGTGTCACTGGGCTTCCAGGGGCTCTTGAACGCCCTGGCCTTCAGGGTGGTGTCGGAGTTGATGTTCACCGGCCCGAAGTAGAGGGTTGAGGCGGTGCTGGGATCGCTGCCGTCGGTGGTGTAGCGGATGGAAGCGCCGTCGGTGGAGCAGGAGATGGTAACGTTCTGGGCGGCGGCATAGTTTGCTCCGCCCGGGCTGAAAGAAGGCTGGGCGACCTGGTCGGTGGTGGCCGAGGCCAGAGTAATGGGGTAGTCGAAAACGGTGACTCCCCATTCCAATCCGACGCCCAACACTTCAACCTCCACCCCGGCATCGGCTTTGAAGCCGGCCTTCAAGGTCCACCAGGGAGTGGCAAAGACATCGGCTTCCAGTTCAGCGTAGAGGCCGGCAAATATGAACGGCCCGGCCACGCTGTAGAGGTTCAGCTCCAGTTGCGGCCCCGCGGCGACGGAGGCGTTCAAACTCGTGGAGAGCGAAGGCGGATTGAAGCTGAAGCTATTGGCGGCGTCTCCATAGGGTGACCATTGGGCCGAAGCGTCCTCATCGTATTTGATCCCGGCGGAAAAAGTTACGATATCGGTCACCGAGGTTGTGACAGAGGCTCCCACGCCGGCTTCAAGCTCCAGGGCCAAAGTCACGGAGGGGAGCAAAACGATTGGCACGGGACCCGCCCAGACGGTTATGGGCGCGAAATTTATCACGCCGAGTTCGACCTTTTTGTCCACCGAGAGTTCACCGCCGATCTCCAGTCCAATGGTGGCATTCACAGATCCATGTCCACCGGCTTTCAGGTAACTCAGTTTCGTGTCCCAAAAGGGTCCGCTCACGGTGATGCTCATGTCGTAGCCCAGGGTAATTTTAACTTCCCCGGTGACAGCGAGTTTGACCCCTTCATCCGTGGTCATCTCGAAACTCAGGTCGAATGTATGGCTGAGGTCCTTGCCATCCGGAACATAAGTGACTCCGTCCACCAAGGGGCCGAAGGAAACCATGTCCGAGGCTTTCAGGTCCCCGCTGAAGCTCAGCTGGACCTGATCGAAGGCCTCTTCCAGCGTGGCAGTTACCGTTTCGAGGTAAACCAGGTTGCCCGAGAAATAGAAGCTGACGACCTTGCGTATCAGGCCGGAGGGGATCTGGGGGCAGGGAGCCATTACAAGGATGTTGCCGGGGGTGTAGTATTGAGCCGGGGCTGAGTTGAGAAGCACCAGGTTCATCTCGTCCATATGCACTATGAAGGGCAGATCGGCGGCTGTGAGGACATGGGTGAGGGGAGATACGATGACGGGGATGTTATCGTCGGCGACCACCTTGGCACGGTAGTTGGTGCCAGAGGGGATGCCGTCCTGGCTGTAATCCCAGACGATCTGGCGGGGAGCGCCCTGTACGGTGGCTTCGAGGATGCCGATATCCCCGCTCAGGGAACCAGGGCTGGGAACGATGCCGTAGCTGAGGCCACCGTCGTCCGATATTTCCACCGAGACGTTACACAACAATTCGTCGGGATGGGCGAGGTAGTAGTCGATCACCACCAGGTTTTCCTGCTGGGAGGCGGTCACGGCGGTCACTTCCGGAGCGCCCGCGAACAGGCACAGGACGGATAGCAGGGCCGCGAGGGTCAGGATTGTCTTGTTCATGGCTGCCTCCCTATTTCAGCAGCACCAGTTTATTGCTGCAAACACGGCTGGGGGAAACGAGGCGGAGCAGATAGATGCCGCTGGAGCAGGGGCGTCCGCGGCTGTCCCGGCCGTCCCAGGCCAGTTTGTGATAGCCGGGGCTGAAGCTCTCGGTGCTCACCAATTGCCCGGCCAGGTTGTAGATGCCGAGGACGGCGGTTTCGTCGGCCTTCACCTCGATCTCGAGGTTGGCGCAGGCTCTGAAGGGGTTGGGCCAGGGATCACGCATCAGGGTGACCTCGGGCAGGGGTGGGGCGGAGGCCGGTTCCACGGTTACGCTGGCGGGGCCGTAAAAGTTGCTGCCGCAGTAATCGGCGCTTTCCAACCAGTAATGATAGGTGCGGCCCAGCTCCACTTCCTGGTCCACATGGCTGTAGCTGTGCGGTTGGGAGCTGTTGGTAGCCGGGATGCAGACAGGAGTGAGAAGCTGGGCTCCGGCCAATTCCGCCGCTTGAGCCCGATAAATGCGGTAGCCGACCAGGCCAGTCTCCGTCTGACTGGTCCAGTTCACTGAAACAAAGTTCTGGACTGTAACCGCGGCAGTAAAGGACGACAGCTCCACCGGCAGGGTCGGCACGATGATGGTGAAGATGTTGGACTCCCCGAAGCCGACGAGTCCATGCGCACTTCCCAGTGATGCGAGAAGCAGAGTGAGGATGAGAAGTTTTTTCATGCTGAACTCCTTACCATGAGGATTTGAAGGGGGGAGGCCGGAGCTGTTGACAAACATCAACAGACCTCCGGAAATTCAACTTGAAAGCCAAGAGGTCTCGTGAAGTTTCCATGGCGTAAACCTCCTTTGCCAATGGACTTTTCCGCTCTGTCAGCCTTGGGGAGCGCCGGTGATGGCCGCAAGTCCTCTTGCGGCGTAGAGCTTCACATCCCGGCGGGTGGCCCGGAATATGGCCTGCCTGGACGCGGCTGAGAGGCGCTCCACTTCATAATCTGTTTTTAAATGGAACGTAATTATTTGTCAAGTGAAAAAACAGGGCAGGGGAAAGGGTGGGGAGGCCGCGAGTTTTTTGTTGACACGATCGGCATTACGGGAAAAGGTCCGCTGATCAAGAATCACGTAAGGACTGACGCAATGCCCGAAAATAAGATCACCGGAGCCAGGATCGAATTGATCGCCCGCTGGCTGCTTGTCCTGCTCAGCGTTTGGGCGGGCGTGAGCTATTATCTGCAGGGAAACATGGTGCGGGTGCTTTCCGCGGTTTTGACCGTGGTCCTGTTCCTGCTGTTCCCGCTCTTGGGGAAGATTTTCAAAATATCGTTGCCCCAGCCTTTCAAGGTGATCTGGCTGCTGTTCATCGGAGCCTCGATGTATCTGGGCGAGCTGCACAATTTCTTTTACCGCTTTGCCTGGTGGGACGAATTGATCCACACCGGCTCGGCCATGCTGCTCACCTACGCCGGTTTGCTGCTGCTCCACATCCTCAGCCGGGACAGTAAGATCCACATGCGGCTGGGGCCTGCGCTCACAGCTCTGGCCATGGTCTGGTTCACCCTGTCGTTCGGGGTGGTTTGGGAGCTGTTCGAGTTCGGGGTGGACAAGCTGCTGGGCCTCAATCTGCTCAAAGGCCGCGCCAGCACGGACATGAGCGGGATCTATAACTGGCAGCGCGCTTTGGAGAACACGATGGCCGACCTGGCCATGGACCTCGCGGGCGCGTTGCTGGTGGCTGTGGCGGCTTTTTTCCACTTCAGGGCCGGCGGCGGATCCTGGTTCGGGAAGCCGGTGGAGCGGTTCATCAGGGAAAACCCGTCCCGTTTCCGGTATGGGTCCGAACCCGTCCTGAAATGACTTTCGGCGGTTTCTGCCGAGCTGTTAGTCCTGTTCCAGCCTCTATTTGATCAGCGCCATCCTGTGATGCAGTGTGGCCGCGCCATGGCGGACGCGAAGATCGTAAACCCCGGAAGGGAGGATGGCTCCGTTCAGGCCGGTTCCGTTCCAGGACAGGCTGTGATCGCCGGCGGGAAGGCACGCGTCGGCCAGGATCGCCACTTTTTGCCCGCGCGAGTTGAAGACAGACACTTCCACCTTTCCGGCTGACATCAGGGTAAAGCTGATCCGGGTGGTGGGGTTGAAGGGATTGGGATGGTTGGACACCCGGGGAAGGGCGGGCAGCAGGTTTTCCTGAACGGGCACGGCGCCGATGGTGAAAGTCTGTTCGGGGGCGAAGCCAGATCCCGCGAAGCAGTTGTCGATGGCCTGCACGCTCCAGTAATAGGTGCCATCGGGCAGGTTTCGCAAGGAATAATCGTGGCGCTGTCCGGCGTTTCCAGGCCGGGCCACTTTGCGCCAGCCGCTTGCCAGGTCGGCATGGGGACTGACGACGTCGCAGACGCCGGGCAGGGTACCCACTCTCAGGTTGTAGGAAAGCCCGGCAGAGGGGGTTTCGCCGTCTGTGCCCGAGCCCCAGCTTAGCAGAACGTCGCTGCCCGTGACCTCGCTGCCCAAGGCCAGCGGAGGTTGCGGCGCTGTGTTGGCCGCGGGATTGATGTTCTGATAGAGTTTGTTCCAATAATTACCGGACGCATAGTGGCCACTTACGCTCATGTCCAGCTTGCCGTCGTTATCATAATCCCCCAGGGAAATGGCCGCGTATTTGAGGTAAGTGAGGGTCTGGGCGTCTTCATAGAGGCCGTTTTGGGGGTTGTAGAGATAGAGTTTTTCCACGTAGGTGGTGGTGGTGATGAGTCCGTTTACAATGAGGTCCGGATAGCCGTCGTTGTTGATGTCTCCCCAAGCCACATCACCCTGCCTTTCGCCGATCACGTTTGGCTGGGGGACGTCGGTGAAGACGTCATCCCCGTCATTGCGAAAGAGTTTGAACACGCTGGGTTCGGAATTGCTGTAGGAACCGCTGAGCAGGAGGTCCAGATCGCCGTCGCAATCGAAATCGTACCATGATATGCGGCTGTAGCGCAGGCCGGGAAGGGTTGCCCCGGTTTCGGAGAAAGTTCCTTCGCTGTTACCGGCCAGGATCTTGGAGATGTAATTGCTGGTTCCCGCGCTTCCGGTGAGGGCGATGTCCAGCCAGCCGTCGTTGTTGTAATCTCCGAAATCGGCATTACCATATCTGATCCCCGGGGCGTTCACATCCACCTGGCTGAAGTTGAAATCACCGTCATTGCGGAAGATGTGGATGAAGCTGGTGGAGGTATCGTCAACCGTTCCGCCGGTCAGGAGGATGTCCAGATCGCCATCGCAATCGTAATCCCCGAAGCGGACCGAACTGGAGATCCGGTGCGGAATGACCGCGTCGGAGAGGATGAAGCTTGCCGCCTCGTTAATGTAGATGCCGCTGAAATCCACACCCGTGGCAGACTGGCCGCAGACAAAGGCGTCCAGGTCGTTGTCTCCGTCCAGATCGGCAAAAGCCACGCTGCCGTTGCCTGTGCCCGTGATGCCCAGATCCAGCAGAGCGAAGGCGGAATTGCCGTCGTTGCGGTAAAATTTGTGGTAACCTTGGCCGGAGGTGGGTCCGTAACCAGCCATCAGCAGGTCCAGGTCTCCGTCGTTATCAAAATCGCCCCAGTCGCTTTCGCTGTACCAGAGTCCGAAAAGATCGTCCACATCCACCACCAGATAATCGGTTTGGGCGCAGACCGGGGCCGCGCAGATCAGAAAAAGGAATACGAGGGCACCCCGGCGGACAACGTTTCTGAGGAATGAAGCCGCATTATATGACGCTTTCATGGCTGCTCCTTGCAGTTTTTTTCAATTATATCACTCTCAAAGATCTGTCAACCAAAAACTGCGCTTCCAAGCAGGCAGATCTGCCAGCTCTGATCCACCGTGGAACGATTCCGCGGACAAGGGGTTTGACAAAAAAGGGGCGGGAAAAAAACTTGAGCAAATCTTGGCTCGCGGAACGCCTTTGAAAACAAGCCCCGCCAGCCGCCAGTGAGGACCCCCCATGCAGACAATAGCCATCGACGGAAACAGCCTGAGCCTGGAGCAGGTGGAGGAAATAGCTGTACAGCGCTCACCCATAGCGCTAACCGAGGCCTGTTTGGCCAAGGTGAGTAAATGCCGCGATTACGTGGACACGGTGATCGCTCGCGGCGACGTGGTGTACGGTCTCACCACCGGTTTCGGCAAATTCAGCACGGTCACCATCCCGCCGGAACACATCGCGGAACTGCAGTTGAACCTGATCCGCAGCCACGCCACCAGCGTTGGCCCCGCCTACAGCACGGCCCAGGTTCGCGCCATCATGCTGCTGCGGGTGAACGTTTTGGCCAAAGGGCATTCCGGCATCCGCGTGCAAACCCTGCAAACCCTGGTGGGGATGCTGAACCGGGGAGTGCATCCGGTGATCCCGATGCGTGGATCGGTGGGCGCCAGCGGAGACCTTTCACCCCTTTCGCATCTGGCCTTGCCGCTGATTGGCGAAGGCGAGGCGGAATTCCAGGGCGAGCTCCTGAGCGGCGCGGAAGCCATGCGCAGAGCGGGCTTGGAACCGGTAGCCCTGGCTGCCAAAGAAGGCCTGGCGCTGAACAACGGCACCCAGGTGATGGCGGCTTTGGGCGTTTTGAACCTGCTGGAGGCCGAACGGCTGTGCAGATACGCCGATCTCAGCGCCGCCGCCAGCATCGACGCGCTGCAGGGCACGCCGCGGGCTTTCGATCCGCTGATCCACGCCTTGCGTCCCCATCCCGGCCAGGCAGCCAGCGCGGCCAATCTGCGCAAGCTGCTGGCAGACAGTCCTCTGCGCGCCTCGCACGCGAACTGCGGCAACGTTCAGGACGCCTACAGCCTGCGCTGCACACCGCAGGTCCATGGCGCCACGCGCGACGCTCTGGCCTACGCGCGCGGGGTTCTGGAGGTTGAGATAAATTCCGCCACGGACAATCCGCTGATCTTTCCCGAGGAAGAGAAGGTGATCTCGGGAGGCAATTTTCACGGCCAACCCCTTGCCCTGGCACTGGATACACTGGCCATCGCCATCGCGGAACTGGCCTCCATCGCGGAACGGCGCGTGGAGCAAATGCTCAATCCCGCCCTCAACCGCGGTTTGAATCCTTTTCTGGCCAAGCGTCCGGGTATCGATTCCGGCTACATGATCGTGCAGCTCACCGCTGCCTCGCTGGTTTCTGAAAACAAGGTTTTGGCCCATCCCGCCTGCGTTGACAATATTCCCACCTCCGCCAACCAGGAAGATCACGTTTCCATGGGCTCCATATCCGCGAACAAACTGGTGCAGGTGGTGGAAAATGTTCGAGCTGTGCTGGCCATGGAGCTGATGATCTCCTGCCAGGCCTTGGACCTGCGGGGCATTCCCAGCTCGCCGGGTTTGGAGCGGGTGAAGGCGCTGCTGCGCCAGAGCGTCCCCCGGCTGGAAGAAGACCGGATCTCGTATCCAGACGTGAACGCTGCGATCGCGCTGCTGTCCTCCGGAGCCATTTTCAGCGCCCTGGCCGCCGCGGGCGTAGATTTGTATTGACAAATATTTGCCACCACGCCCGGCTGTGACCATGAGAAAAATAGTTCCGCTGTTTTTACTGGCCTTTGCTCTGGCCTCCTGCATCCAGGTGAACACGCTGTACAACGCGCGCAAGTATTTCGCCGCCGCGCAGGCCAGGCCCCTGAACGCCAATGGCCGGCCCAACAACCAGGCCGTGGAGGAGTACACCAAGACCATCCAGAAATGCGGCATCATTCTCAGCAACGAAACCCGGGACAGCCGCAGCGACGACGCGCTCTTCCTGATGGCCAGAGCCCTTTACTACAAAGGCAACAGCGCTTTCCAGGCCAAGGACCAGTTCGAATCCCTGATCAAGGGCTGGCCGGACAGCCCCTTCTTCGGCGAGGCGCACATCTACCTGGCCCGGGTGCTGCGCGACATCAACCGCAAGGAAGAAGCGGTGAAGGTGCTGCAGGAATTCATTCTGGATCCCCAGCACAAAAAACTGCATCCCCGCGCCCTGCTCACCCTGGCGGAATTCAACATTGCCGACAAGGATTACCTGCAGGCCCAGTATTGGCTGGGAAGGATCATCACAGACTATCCCAAGTCCAGCGAATACCGCGAAGCTTTCTTCATTTACGGGCAGAACTACTTCATCCAGCAGGACTACCAGGCCGCGCTGGAGGAGTTTCAGAAGATAGCCAAAGACGGCCGCATCCCCCAGGCAATGAAGCTGGACGCTCGCTACTATGTGGCTTTGAACCAGTTTCTGCTGGGCGATCACGAGCAAAGCCGCAAAACCCTGCAGAAATTGCTCAAAGACGAACTCCGTCCGGAAAAGATCTCCCAGGCCAGGGTGCTGCAAGCCAGGCTGATGCTGGCTCGCGGTGATGCGGAGCAAGGCCTTGCCGAGATCGAGGACATCAGCAAGGTTTATCCCCGCACGCTGAGCTCGGCCGAGGCGCAATACCGTTTGGGCGAACATTTTTTCTACCAGGCCATGGATCTGGAAAAAGCCGGCACAGCTTACAATAAAGTGCGCACGGAATTTGCGAACTCGGAACTTGCCGAACCCGGCCAGCAAAAAGCCACCGCGGTCAATCAACTGAAGGCCAGGGTCAGCTTCGACCCCACTGTCAACCTGCAGCAATTTGTGGATTACCATATCTCCGCGGCGGAAAACTACTTCAACGTGTTTTCCCTGCCGGATTCCGCGCTGCTGATGTATCAGCGGATCATCGATTCGCGTGACAGCCTGGTGACCCTGCGGGATAGCGTGGCGGTGGAACTGGCCCCCAAACAGGGACGGGTGGACTCGCTGAGCGTGGCCCTGGCCGCCTTGCCGGAACCGGTGATGCCGGACAGCACGGTGGTGATCGCCGACAGCCTGGCGGTTGCAGCCGATTCCCTGGCCGTGGCTGACAGCCTGAACCTGGCTGAAACTGAGATCATCAAGGATCTGGAGGCCGGGGCGGACAGCCTTTTGATCACGGAGCTGGCACCAGATCTGGAAACCGTGGCGGACAGTCTGAACCTGGCCGAAACTGAGATCATCAAGGATGTGGAGGCCGGGGCGGACAGCCTTGCGATCACGGAGTTGGCACCAGATCCGGACACCGTGACCGACAGCCTGGACCTGGCCGAAACTGAGATCATCAGGGATCTGGAGGCCGGGGCGGACAGCCTTTTGATCACGGAGTTGGCGCCAGATCCGGAAACCGTGGCCGACAGCCTGGACATCCCCGAAAGCGCTCCGGACCCTGAGGAACAGCGCCGGCAGCTTCAACAGCAGCTGACTTCTGCGGAAACCGAACTTAAACAGGCCCAGGACCGTCTGCAGGCTCTGGATACGCTCTTGCAGCGCTACGACCGGGAACTGATCCCGCTTGCCCTGTTTTCCCAAGCCAACATCCACAGCCGGACCGGCCCCGACCGTCCGCGCATGGAAGCCATTTATGCGGACATGCTGGCGCGCTTTCCCAACAACAAATACACCAATGCCCTGGAAGACCTGCTGGCAGGAGAGACGGTACGCCTTGTCGATCCAGCGGAGGAAGCCCAGGAACTGCTTTTGGACAGGGCTTTCGGCCTGGCAGAGTCAGCGCCGGACTCCATGCTGGTGATCCTGAACGAACTTGCCGCCTCGGATTACCTGCCGATCAGCCTGAAAGCCAATTACCGCCTGGGCTGGTACCACACTTTCGAGCTGCCGGACACCACCGCGGCCAGGCCCTATCTGGACAAGGTGCTCGAGCTCGAACGCGGCAGCGAGTACGCCAGCGTGACCTCCCGCTTTTACGATGGCAGCAAGTTCAAGCTGCACAAATTCGACGAGTTGGTCGATTCCCTGGCAGTGGCGGACAGTCTGCAGGCCCTGGCTGATTCAACGGCGGCAGCCGATTCACTGAAACCCTTTGAAGGCGGCACACCCGAGCCGGAACCAGAGCCGGAGATCAAGCCGCAGGAAGATCTCCAGGAGCCGGAACAAGCGGGGGAAGGCGGCGCCGGAACGGAACCTTTGCCGTCGGAACCCGACCCGGATGAGCCCAAGCCGGAAGAACCCACACCGGATGAGCCCGCGCCGGATGAAGAAACCCCGCCGCAACCGCCGGAAGATCTGCCGGATGAGGACGGCGGCTCTGAACTCCTGAAACCGGATGCCCCCTCAGAGTAACAACCAGGCTTCCGCCCTCAGCGGGCAAAATCTCTGGTTGCGTCTGCTGATCCTGGTCCTGGCCCTGTTCGCCGCGCTGGATGCCTCCTGGCGGCAGCTTGGCATGCTGATGGCACTCCACTGGCTGTTCATGCTGCTCGATCTTTCCCTTTACCCCAAGTTCCTGCACGGCCTGCGCCTCACCCTGCCCTTCCTGGCGGCTTACTGGATCTTCGGGACCCTCTTCAAAACAGCCTTCCCCGACTTGCTGCTGTTCAGCCTGAAGCTCGTCTTCTTCATTGAGGCCAGCGTCTTTTGCTTCGGAAATTTGCGTCTCGGCTTGGTGCTGCGGGACACCTCCTGGCTGCGCGAACGCAAGTGGGGCAGGCGTATGCTGCACTTTGTCCTGGCCACCGCGCTGTATCTCCGGGCCTACGCCAAACATTTCGACCGGCACAAGCTGAAAGGCCACAGCAGCATTGGCGCGGTGCTGGACAACATGATCGTGGCCGGGTCCAAAGTTTACCGGGATTCCGCTGTGATCGAGGCACAACTGGCCAGGATGTCGCAATCCCCAGTGGAGGAAACGGACAGGTCCGCGGCCAATCTCATCGGCCTCAGCCTGATGACCCTGATGGTGCTGATAAGCTCGGTGTGAGGCCATGGCCCGCTATCTGATGCGCTTGATGTATGACGGAGCTGGCTTCCGCGGCTGGCAGGTGCAGTGCGCCGGACGCAGCATCCAGGGTGATCTCATCTCCGCCTTTCACCAGATCGGGGTGCGCCATCCCGGAGTCACCGGGGCTGGGCGCACCGATGCCGGAGTGCACGCTTTGGCGCACTTCGCCCATTTCGATTATCCCGGCACCATGAGTCCACGCCAACTTCTGCTGGCTCTGAACAACAAACTGGGCGAGGACCTATTGATCACAGGCATCTGGCCGGTGGCGGACGATTTTCACGCCCGCTATCAGGCCATGGCCCGCAGCTATGCCTATCTGCTGGCCCGGGTGCAAACCCCGCTGAACCGCCTGCACACAGGTTTCATGCCCCGCCGCAACATCGGGAGGGAAACTTTGTCCCGGCTGGCCGAAGTGCTGCTGGGCCCCCACGACTTTTCCTCCCTCAGCCGCGATAACCCCTTGGTGCCCAATCATGTCTGCGATATCCAGCAGCTTCGCGTCTCCGAAGACCGGGGCATCATCCGCTTCGATATCAGGGCGGACAGATTTTTGCACAACATGGTGCGCCGCATCGTGGGCACCCTGGTCAACTTGGACCACGCCGGCCTGGGCTCCGCCGCGCTGCAGGCCATCCTGGACGAGGCCAACCCGCGCCAAAAGCTGGTTACCACCGCTCCCGCCCAGGGTTTGTACCTCACCGGGGTGCGCTATCCGAATTTGCCGCTTGACGAATCCGCCCCTGCTGAGGATTTGCTCTATTTCTTGAGGTGATGATGAAATACCAGATACCCCGCGGAACCTATGACATCCTGCCTGAGCAAAGCTATAAGTGGCAAAAAGTTATCTCCGCTTTTCGCGAGCTCGCCGCCGCCTTTGGCTATGAAGAGATCAGCACGCCTGTCTTCGAGCAGGCCGCTCTGTTCGAACGCTCATCCGGAGAGAGTTCCGACGTCGTTAAAAAGGAAATGTACCGCTTCTCGGACCAGAAAGGCCGCCAATTCGCGCTGCGTCCGGAAGGGACCGCGCCGGTGGCCAGGGCCTACCTGGAAAACCGCCTGGACATCGGCTCCGCCGTGCGCAAGCTCTACTACATCGGCCCGATGTTCCGCTACGACCGCCCCCAGGCCGGACGCTACCGCCAGTTCCAGCAATACGGCATCGAATTCATCGGCAGCGACAATCCCTTTTACGACGCGGAGGTGATCTCCATCCTCTGGCTCTACCTCAGCGGTTTGGGGCTTGCCAAGCTGCGTCTGGAACTGAACAGCGTAGGCTGCGCCAACTGCGCCAAAGACTACGACAAGGCGCTGCAGGAATATTTCCAGCCCCACGTGGCAGAGCTTTGTCCGGACTGCCAGCTGCGGATCGGCCTGAAACCACGCCGGCTGCTTGACTGCAAGGTGAAGGCCTGCAAAGATATAGCCCGGGGCGCGCCGTCGCAGTTGGATTATCTGGACGAACCCTGCCAGATCCACTTTGCCGCCACCCAAAGACATTTGGAACTGATGCAGGTGCCTTTCACCATCAATCCCCGCATCGTGCGTGGGCTGGATTATTACACCAATACGGCTTTCGAGATCGTGTCGGAAGGCCTCGGCGCGCAGAATTCCCTGGCCGGAGGCGGACGCTACAACGGCTTGCTGGAACAGATCGGCGGCAAGAGCATTCCCGCCATCGGTTTCGCCGGAGGCTTCGAACGACTCCTGCTGGCCCTGGAAGAGGAAAAAGTGTCCCTTGGCCAGGCGCCTGTCCCGGATGTTTTTGTGATCCCGATGGGAACCGCGGCCCAGGAATTCATCCTGCCCTACCTGAACGATTTGCGCAAGGCGGGCGTTTACGCCGAATACGATCCCGACAAGAATTCCTTCAAAGCCCAGCTCAAGGCCGCCGACAACAGCCAGGCCCGCCACGCCCTGATCATCGGCGAGACCGAACTGGCCCGGAAAAGCGCCATCCTCAAAGACCTCAGCAGCGGAGAACAACTCACCTATCCGCTGGAGCCCCTTTCAGAGCTGATCTCCGCCCTCCGGCGCCGATCCCCTGTTCATTGAACCAGAACTGAACAAGACGAAAACGGGGCCAACTGCCTTTTTTAGGGATCTTTTGCAAATCGGGTAAGTAGATCCCAGAAGCGGAATGCGTTGGCATGAGGGTGAAGTGGCCGGGGACCCCGCAGAGGACCGAAACGGTGCCCCTTTGGCCATTAAGGCCATTTCCCGGGGCCTGGACGCGCCTCCCGCCTGATAGCCGCGTTTGATGCGATAATCAGGCGGGGAACGTGGGAGGGGGATGGAAGCGAGCGCTCAAGGCGTGACTGACAGGACATGGCGGTGGGTAAGCATCTCTGTCGCCCCAACATCTGCGGTTGGCCGGATTCATTCCTCGTTGCCCGCGCCCGGCTTTTTCGCCCGGTCAAGTTTGTCCAGTTTACGCGCAGTTCTGACGGTGTTCACCACGAATATGATCAGAAACACAAGGCTGAAGAACAGGCCGCCCAAATCCATGATGGTCAGATCATCGCCCCGGTATCGCATCACCCGGCCGTCCCAGAAAACCATGACCGTGTTGAAGAGGATGATGGCCAGCCTGATCTCGGTGGGTCCGAACTTCATGTAGGAGATGCGGAACTCCCCGTGAGTGTAGGCGGATACGTGCACAAAGACATTCATCAGCAGATAGCCGATGGCCAGCATCATCGCGATGTCGAACCGCATGAGGGGCGACATGCCAAAAGCCAGGCAAATTATCACCGTGGTCAGGGCGTCGGCCATATGGTCCACAAAGTAGCCATAGCGCTCTCGCTCGATATGCCTCACCCGGGCCAGGGTGCCGTCCAGGCTGTCGCCAAACCAGTTCAGCACGAAGCCGAAACTGGCCAGAAACAGCCACCAGCGCGAGTGCGCGCTCAGCAGATAGGCCGCCGCGCTGAGCAGCGTGGCCAGAAATGCCAGTGCCGTGAGATGGTCCGGAACCACCTTCTCCGGCAGGGCTGCAGCCAGCTTGCGCAAGATCTTTCTTTCCCAGGGTCCGGTGAGGGTGTCGATCACCCTTTCCGCGTTTGTCTCGTTCATGCTTTCTCCCTGATCTCCTTGTCAGCAGGCACGGAGGTCTGTTTTTGCTTTCGTTTGGGGAATACCAGATATTCGTTTGCCAGCAGCTTGAAGAGCGGTCCCAGGATCTGTCCCGCCACGCTCGCGGCCATGTAGTGGACGCCCAGAAAGTGGTTCAGCAGCCACAAGATGCCCAGGTTTACCACAAAATCTATGGACGCGGTCACGATGTTGTAGCGCAGCAGCAAGTTGAAATAATTGCCGGGAGAGCGCTTGGTGCGGTCTTTCCAGGTGATGAAGTAGTGTCCCGTGAAATTGTGGATGATGGCCACTTCGATCGCCACAGCGCCGGCGATCAGCAGGGGCATCTTCAGGACGCCGTGGGTTAGCCACAGAACAGCGAGGTTCACCAGCGTGCCCAACCAGGCGATCAGATGAAAGCTGATCAACTTTCTCAGATTGATCTTCTTCAGCCTCGCCCTGAACTTTGCTGTCTTCATCCTGCTAGTCCTTTGTCTGTACTTGGTACTGCCAGTCAAGGGTGTTTCCCTTAAAAATTTTCATCTGCACGCCTGCTATACCCGGGCGTATATTTTGTAAAGCATTATCTTTCAGGCTCTCTTTTTCCCCTGCCGGCCTGCCCCCGGCCCGAACCTGGCTACAAAAGGCAAGAGAAAACCCGGAACCGCTTGGCGCCGGGTTTTACGAGCTTTGAAGCAGGCTCAGAGATACTTGTTGATCTTTCCTTCGATCAAGGCTTGGATCTCGTGCATGCGGGCTTCGGATTCCGCCTCGAAGCGGGTTACCAGCACCGGGGTGGTGTTTGAGGCGCGAACCAGTCCCCAGCCATCGCTGAAGGTGATGCGGGCGCCGTCGATGTCGTTCACGTCGTATCCCTCGGCCTTAAATTCCTCGCAGACCCTGGCCACCACCTCGAATTTCCGCTCGTCGGCGCATTTCAGATGCAGTTCCGGGGTGTTGTACATCTTTGGCTGGTCGGCCAGGTAAGTGCTTACGGGGGCGTCGGTTTGGGAAACAATCTCGATCAGGCGGCAGCTTACGTAGATGGCGTCGTCGAAGCCCAGATAGCGGTCACCCAGAAACACGTGGCCACTCATCTCACCGGCGAAATCCACCCCGATTTCCTTCATCTTCATCTTGATGTTGGCGTGGCCGGTTTTATACATCATGGGCACGCCTCCATGCTTGCGGATGTCGTCGTAGAGGTTTTTGGAGCATTTCACGTCGGCGATGATGGTCTTGCCCTGGTTTGTCTTCAGATAGTCGCGGGCCAGGATGTTCAGGATCTGGTCACCGAAGAGCATTTTGCCCTTTTCATCCACCACGCCGATGCGGTCCGCGTCACCGTCCAGGCCTATGCCCAGTTCGTATTCCGCTTCCACCACGGCCCGGGCGAGGTCCACCATGTTCTTGGCCACGGTGGGGTCCGGATGGTGGTTCGGGAAAGTGCCGTCTGGCTCGCAATACATTTCGATGATTTCGCAGCCCAGCCGGGAAAGGATCTCCGGCAGATAGGGCCCGCCCATGCCGTTGCCGCCGTCGATCGCCACCTTCACCGGCCGCTCCAGATGGATGTTGGCGGTGATGTAGTCGATGTAATCAGCGTTCACCGAGTCGTCTTTGGCATATCTGCCCGCGCCGCTGGCAAAATCGCCGGCCTGGATGATCTTCAGCACCTTCTGCAGCTCTTCCGCGTAAACGGAACCCAGTCCCAGATTAAGTTTGCAGCCATTGTACTGGGAGGGATTGTGGCTGGCGGTGACCATGGCGCCGGCGTCGGTTTTCAGCTTCCAAATGGCGTAGTAGAGCACAGGGGTGGCCACTATGCCGATGTCGGTGATGTCGCAGCCCGTCTCCAAAGCCCCTTTCACAAAGGCCTGCATCATTTTCGGGGTGGTAAGCCGGGCGTCGCCGCCCAGGGCTATCGTTTTCAGGCCTTGCTGGCGCAGATAGCTGCCAAAACCTTTGCCTATCAAGTAGTATGATTCTTCGTTCAGTTCTTCGTCAACTATGCCGCGAATGTCGTATTGGCGGAATACTTGGGGTTCGATCATGTTAACCTCCTTATCTGATTCCATGATATCTTTCAGGATGGGCAGCATGGCTTCCAAAGCCTTGGCCCGGTGGGAATGCGCGTTCTTTTCGGTGTCGGTCATCTCGGCGTAGCTGCGTTCTCCCGGCTCCGGAATGAAGATGGAGTCATAGCCAAAGCCATTGCTGCCGCGTTCACTGGTGGAGATGGAACCCGGCATGATGCCTTCGGTGAATGCCACCACTCCGTCCGGGGCGGCCAGGACCGCGCAGGTGCGAAACTCCGCGCGGCGGTCGGAGACGCCTTCCAGCATCCGCAAAGCCTTGTCCCGGTTGTCTTTGTAGCTGCAATGCTCGCCGGCAAAGCGGGCGGCGTAGATCCCGGGTTGGCCGTCCAGGGCATCGATGAACAGGCCCGTGTCGTCGGCCAGGCAGAGCATTCCGGTGTGCTTCGCCGCTTCCAGGGCTTTCTTGGCCGCGTTGCCGCGCAGGGTGTCCTGGTCCTCGAGCGTGGCGGGAAGGTCCTCAAAATCGAGCAGGGAAAAGACCTCCATTGCCGTTCCGGCCAGCAGCGCGCGGAGCTCGGCGATCTTGTCCGGATTCCGGGAGGCGATCAGAAGTTTGTGCACGCGCCTACTTGATCTTGAGCCACTTCTTGATGCGGGCCAGCACTTTTTGGTCCAAAAATTTCTCGGCCGTGGCGGTGATCTTCTGCATCAGGTGCAAAACGTCGCCCTCGCCGCTCCAGTTGTCTTCCAGCACTTTCTGGTCAACTTCGTTGAGCAGCATGTTCAGCCCCATCACCACCAGCACCAGGTCGTCCACCGAACCCAGGATGGGAATGAAATCCGGAATGATGTCCAGGGGCAGCATCACGTAGGCCACGATCCCGCCCAGCATCAGTTTGCGCTTGGTGGGCACCCGTTTGTCGAGCGCGACGCGGCTCACCAGAATGAAGAAATCCGGCAGCAGAAAAAGGTATTCGGCCAGCTTGTTGCCGGCTTTGCCCGTCTTCTCGTTCGTCCAGTCCCTGGCTTTTTTGCGCAGCTTCTCGTAAAACTTCAGCTTGTCATCATCCAGGTCCACGATGCGTTCGTCCAGCTCTTCCCGCTCGGCGTCGGAAACATCCTGTCCTGCAAAAATTTCGTCGTTCATGTTCACCTCACAATTCCATAAAATCGATCCTCTCCAAAACGGTCAACCACTTTTTTGGCTGGCAGGGCTCCAAACCCGGAACACAGGCGTGAAAAAACGCCGGAGAGCCAAGTCTCCGGCGCTGTATCTTATACGGTGTTATTGCTTTAGCGGATGGCTGCCATGGCCGCGGCCAGCCTGGCGATCGGCACGCGGTAGGGTGAGCAGCTCACGTAGTTCATGCCCACGCGGTGGCAGAATTCCACGCTGCTGGGCTCGCCGCCGTGTTCGCCGCAGATCCCCACCTTCAGGTCGGGCCTGGTCTGGCGTCCGCGCTCGGTGCCCATCTGCACCAGCTGGCCCACGCCTTCCTGGTCCAGGATCTGGAAGGGGTCGTGTTTCAGAAGGTTTTTGCTGATGTAAACCGGCAGGAAGACCCCGGCGTCGTCGCGCGAGTAGCCGAAGGTCATCTGGGTGAGGTCGTTGGTGCCGAAGCTGAAGAATTCGGCGTTCACGGCGATCTTGTCCGCGACCAGGGCGGCGCGCGGGATCTCGATCATCGTGCCCACCAGGTATTCCACTTTGGCGCCCTTTTCCGCGAAGACCTTCTCCGCGGTGGCGCGGATGATCTGTTCCTGCAGCTTGAATTCGGCGTCGGTGCCGATCAGCGGGACCATGATTTCCGGCAGCACTTTCACGCCTTTGGCCTGAACGCTGAGGGCGGCTTCGATGATCGCCCGGGCCTGCATTTCAGTGATCTCGGGATAGGTGTTGCCCAGGCGGCAGCCGCGGTGGCCCAGCATGGGGTTCATCTCGTGCAGCGAGTTCACGCGGTCCTTCACGGTTTGCAGGGGCAGGCCGAGTTCGTCGGCCATGATCTGCTGCTGCGCCTCCTCGTGGGGCACAAACTCGTGCAGGGGCGGGTCCAGCAGCCTGATGGTTACCGGAAAGCCGTCCATGGCGGTGAAGATGCCTTCAAAATCGGCGCGCTGGATGGGCAGAAGTTTGTCCAAAGCCTTTCTGCGCCCGGCTTCGTTGGCGGCGAGGATCATCTCGCGCATGGCTTTGATGCGGTCTCCTTCAAAGAACATGTGTTCGGTGCGGCAGAGGCCGATGCCCTTGGCGCCGAAATTGCGGGCCACGCTGGCGTCCTTGGGGGTGTCGGCGTTCGTGCGCACGTACATTTTAGTGTATTTTTCCGCCAGGGCCATGATCTGAGCGAAATCGCCGCTGAGTTCCGGGTCCACGGTTTCGATCTTGCCTTCCAAAACCTGCCCGGTGCTGCCGTTGAGGGAGATCCAGTCGCCTTCCTTGAAGCTTTTGCCGCCCACGCTCATGGTGCGGGTCTTGTTGTCGATGTTGAGGGCGCCGGCGCCGGAGACGCAGCATTTGCCCATGCCGCGGGCCACCACAGCCGCGTGGGAGGTCATGCCTCCGCGGGCGGTGAGGATGCCTTTGGCGACGTTCATGCCGCGCAGGTCTTCCGGAGAGGTTTCCAGGCGGCAGAGGATCACCTGCTTGCCCTGGGCGGCCCAGGCTTCGGCGTCGTCGGCGAAGAAGACGATCTGGCCGGTGGCGGCTCCCGGAGAGGCGGGCAGGCCTTTGGCGATCTCGGTCGCGCCGGCCAGGCCGGCTTTGGAGAACACGGGATGCAGCAGTTCGTCCAGTTTGTTGGGTTCCATGCGCAGCAGGGCGGTCTTGTCGTCGATCATGCCCTCTCGCACCAGGTCCATGGCCACTTTCACCATGGCGAAGCCGGTGCGTTTGCCGTTGCGGGTTTGCAGCATCCAGAGTTTGCCTTCCTGGATGGTGAACTCGATGTCCTGCATGTCTTTGGCGTGGTTTTCCAGTTTTTTCTGGGTGGCGAAAAGTTCCTGATAGACCGTGGGCATCGCCTCTTCCAGGGAGGGATACTTGGCGGCGCGGTCGGCTTCGGAGACTCCGGCCAGTTCGGCCCAGCGCTGCGATCCGATTTTGGTGATCTGCTGCGGGGTGCGGATGCCGGCCACCACGTCTTCGCCCTGGGCGTTGATCAGGTATTCGCCGTTGAACAGGTTCTCGCCGGTGGCGGCGTCACGGGTGAAGGCCACGCCGGTGGCGCTGGTATCGCCCATGTTGCCGAAAACCATGGCCTGCACGTTCACCGCGGTGCCCCAGGCGTCCGGGATGCCGTTCAGCTGGCGGTAGAATATGGCCCGGTCGTTGTTCCAGCTGTTGAACACGGCAAACACCGCGCCCCAAAGCTGTTCCCAGGGGTCATCCGGAAAATCGTGGCCGGTGTTGTCTTTCACGGCTTTCTTGAAGCGGACCACCAGTTCCTGCAGGTCGGCGGCGCTGAGGTCGAGGTCCTGCTGCACGCCACGCTCCTGTTTCATCGCGTCGATGATCACTTCAAAGGGGTCGTGTTCTTCCTTGCTGGCGGGCTTGAGGCCCAAAACCACGTCGCCGTACATCTGCACGAAGCGGCGGTAGCTGTCCCAGGCGAAACGCTCGTTGCCGGTCTTTTTGATGATGCCCTGCACCGCGTTGTCGTTCATGCCCAGGTTCAGGATGGTGTCCATCATGCCGGGCATGGAGGCCCGGGCGCCGCTGCGAACCGAGACCAGCAGCGGGTTTTCGTTGGAGCCGAAACTCATGTGCATCAGGTCTTCGATGTGCTGCACGGCACTTTGCACCTCGGCCAGCAGCAGTTCCCGCATCCTGGCTTCGCCCAGCTGGGTGAATTCGATGCAGGCGTCTGTGGTGATGGTGAATCCGGGGGGCACCGGCACGCCGATGAGATTCATCTCGGCGAGATTGGCGCCTTTGCCGCCCAGCAGATTCTTCATGTCCGCCCTGCCTTCGGCACTTCCGTTGCCGAACAGGTAAACTCTTTTTGTATCAGGCATTTATCCTCCATTGATGGTTAATATGCTTGTTCCGCTACCAAATTTTGAAAGGGGCCTTTTTGTCAATGATTAATCCGGTTTCAGCTGTCTCTGCCGGCTTGGGGGGGGTTTGCAAAGATCGATCAGGACTATGATCATTGTGTTTAGCTGTTTCGCCAGAAGCAGTCAGCAATTGTTCGGGGTTTGCATCCAAATGACAAGTTGGTGCTTATGATGGTTTGCCCTGAAGCCAAATTGCATTTGGGCAGAAATCGATTGACAGGAATCAAGCACTGTACCGAGTAGATTCGTCACCAATATGCCACCCAACAGCCCCGGAGTAAGTGCCGCGAGCTTTGATCAACCTTGGTGCAAAGACATCAACACGATAAGAGGTGTTTAGTGAAGCAGCTCATCTTAAGCTTGGCAGTTTTGACGCTATGTGTGAGTCTGATGGCCGTGGACATACCTGAAAACCTCAACCTCACCCAAGCGGGCGGCATGATCCAGCTCAGCTGGAACGCCGTGCCCGGAGCGGATTTTTACAACATCTACCGCTCCAGCGATCCTTGCAACGCGGATTGGGGCTATCCGGTGGCACAGGTATCCATGCCGTTTTACTCAGAGTCCGTGAGCGCGGACGAGGTTTTCTACCACATCAGAACAGTTGAGGCGTCGGGTTGGCAAAACGTCTTCATCCCGGGCGGCACCTTCATCATGGGCAGGACAACGGGAAACGGGGATGATGACGAACTTCCCATCCACAGCGTGACGCTGAATCCCTATCATATCGGCAAATACGAAGTCACGCAAGCGGAGTATGCTTCCATCATGGGCACCAACCCCGCCTCCGGGAATGGTGTCGGAGACAGCTATCCAGTCTATTATGTCAGCTGGTATGCAGCCATCAAATACTGCAATTTGCGCAGCCTGGCGGAGGGTCTGATGCCGGTTTACGAGATCAGCGGCTCCACCGATCCCGCCACTTGGGGAACCGTACCGACTTCCAGCAACGCCACCTGGAACGCGGCGGTCTGCAACTGGAACGCCAGCGGCTACCGTCTGCCCACAGAGGCGGAGTGGGAATACGCCGCCCGGGGAGCCGCCACCATTCCGGATTATCTCTATACTGGCAGCGATAACATCAACACAGTGGCCTGGTGGGGTTCAAACTCAGGCGGAAACGCTCATCCGGTCGGGTCCAAGGCCTCCAATGGGATAGGCAGTTACGATATGAGCGGCAACGTCTGGGAATGGTGTTGGGATTGGTACTCCAGCACTTACTACAGCGTCAGCCCCAGTGACAATCCAACCGGCCCTGCCAACGGCTCGAACCGGTCAACCAGTGGCGGCGCGTTTTCCTCCGGAGAAAACCACTGTCGGGTCGCCAACCGCAGTTCCACCGGCCCCAGCAGCAGCAACAACAATCTGGGTTTTCGCCTCTGCCGCTCGGCTCTGTAGAATTCTGGGTATCTGACTGAGTTGATTCATTTGTGAAAGGCTAGTGCAGGTTCATTTTGATCGTTCCGGGCGTTTTGCAAGTGTGACATTACTAACTTGCATGGT
>ENA-UOWO01002199-UOWO01002199.1-activated-sludge-metagenome-genome-assembly--contig:-NODE-2199-length-24579-cov-8.030297_pt1 | contig 24579 bp, 22 predicted proteins | sample MGYA00238148_ERZ761564 | MGnify/ENA primary metagenome ERZ761564 (study PRJEB28885, sample SAMN05720194) | activated sludge metagenome | isolation source: Anaerobic digester | place: USA... | reverse complement strand
TGAAGCGTTCGGCGTGGGACCGCATGACGAGTCGTTCATCGAACTTCGAGATGAGTTCCTGGCGCGCTACGAATCGCGGATGACCCTGCAGACACGGATTTTCGAGCAGGTCGAATCCTTGCTCGATGCGCTGGATGCGCGGGCGGTGCCCTGGGGCATTGTCACCAACAAGGCCATTCGGTATGCCGATCCACTGACGCGAGCGTTGGGCCTCCACGAGCGTGCCTCCGTGGTGATCGGGGGAGACACCACGCCCCACTCCAAGCCGCATCCTGCGCCGCTGCTCGAGGCTGCGCGTCGCATGCAGATCGACCCGGCGTGTTGCCTCTACGTCGGTGACGACATCCGTGACGTGCAGGCCGGACAGGCTGCCGGCATGTGCACGGTGGCGGTCACCTGGGGTTATCTTGGGGTCGGAGATCCCGTCGAGTCCTGGGGTGCTCACCACACCGTCGACATCGCGATGGACGTCCTGAACTTGCTGGCGACCTGAGCCGCACCTGGCGATCCCGACGTTGCATCTGCGTGTCGCAGCACTCAGCCCTGGCGGGTGGGTGTTCGGCTCAGCGCAGCGTCAGTCCCGCCGGGCCCTCGGTCACTTCGCCGATCACCGCCGCCTGGGCGAAGCCTTGCCGGTGGAAGATCTCGAGCACCTCGCCCACCTTGTCTGCACTGCATGAAACCAGCAACCCGCCACTGGTCTGCGGATCGTTGAGCAGCGCGATCTCGATGTCGGCGAAACCGGCAGGCAGGCAGACGTGGGGGGCGTGGCTGGTCCAGTTTCGCCCCGATGCCCCGGTGACCATGCCCTGGGCCGCGAGTTCCCGCACGCCCTCCAGCAGCGGCACCCGGGCCCAATCGATGATCGCCCGCACGCCAGCGCCGCGGGCCAGTTCAAGTGCGTGGCCGGCGAGGCCGAAGCCCGTGACGTCGGTGAGCGCGTGCACGCCGTCAAGTCGGGCCAGTTCGATCCCAGGTGTGTTCAGTTTGGTTGTGCTGGCGATCATCTGTGCGTAGCCTTCCGGCGCCAGCGCGTTCTTCTTCAGCGCCGCCGAGAGCACGCCGACGCCCAGCGGCTTGCCCAGAACCAGCTTGTCCCCGGGTCTGGCGTCCGCGTTGCGCTTGACGCGACTCGGGTGTACGAGCCCGAGCACGACCAGGCCGTAGATCGGTTCGACCGAATCGATCGTGTGGCCACCGGCGATCGGGATGCCGGCTTCCGCGCAGATGCTTTGGCCGCCTTCGAGGATCGCTGCGATGGTCTCGAGCGGCAGCACGTTGATCGGCATGCCGACCAGCGCCAGCGCGAAGATCGGGGTGCCGCCCATCGCGTAGACATCGCTGATCGCGTTGGTCGCCGCGATGCGTCCGAAGTCGCGCGGGTCGTCGACGATCGGCATGAAGAAGTCCGTCGTCGCGATCAGTGCCTGCTCGTCGTTGAGCCGGTAAACCGCTGCATCGTCTGCGGTCTCGATGCCCACCAGCAGTTCCTTGGGTATCGGGAAGCCCGAACTGCTCTTCAGGATCTGCGAGAGCACGCCGGGCGCGATCTTGCAGCCGCAGCCGCCTCCATGGGCCAGCGAGGTCAGGCGCGGGGCGGCAGGGCGGTCGGCGGGCTGGATGTCAGTCATGGGCGGGTTTCCTGTGGAGTCTGGGTGTGGATCACGGCATGTCGCAGTGACTCGGCGACCAGTTGATGCAGTCGCTGCTTTTCGGTGGATGGAGAGAACAACGCCGAGCGGCTTTCCCCCGCTGCGCGCAGACGCGCCAGAAACAGCGCGTCGTCGCAGGCTGTCTCGATCAGCGCTGCCAAGGCTGCATCATCGCCGACCTCGAAATAGCCTGCGTGTGCCTCCCCCAGCATCCCGATGTTGCCGGCGACGTGCGAGGCCACCACGGCGGTCCCGCTTCGCACCGCTTCGAGGATCACATGGGCGCCGCCTTCCATCAGACTGCTGTTGACCAGCAGGTGCGCGCGCTGGATGCGCCGGCGCGTCTCGGCATGCGGCCGTCCACCGAGCCAGCGGAAGTTCGCCTGCGTCGCCTGTGCGAGGCGCGCCGATTCGGCCAGCGCGCAGTCCTGTCCATCGCCAATCAGGTCGATGCGGATATCGCGCCGGCACGCGAGCCGTGAGGCGGCTCGCAGCAGCGTCATGGGGTCTTTCTCGGCACGCAGGTGACCGACGAATATCACGCGCAGGACCCGTCCGGGTGGCGGCGCCGGTTGGCGAGTGGGCGCCGACTGGAAGATCACGCGAGCCTTTGCGCGCATGGCGGGCGGCAGGGCAGCGATGCCCTGCTCCTGCAGCACCACCAGGTGAGAGGCGCGCCGCAGCGACTCCTGCGCGGAGGAGTCATCGCGGATGTCACGGTACAGGTCGGTTCCGGTCAGCGCGACGATGCAGGGGCGCGTCGGGTGCGCAGCCGTGTAGGCCGCGACGGCGTGGGCCGAGCGCCGCGCATGCAGCGCGATCAAGGCGTCACAGGGCTCGCCGTGCCAGTCGCCAAGCACCCGGGTGTGAAAATCGGGGCGCAACAACCGGGCCCAGCGTGATGCGGTCTGCCAGTTGCCGTTGTTGGCTGCGGCCAGCGCAGGACTCACGATCAGCACGGTGGGTTGGCGAGTTCTGGCGATCACGATGCAAGGCCCGATGCTGGAGACGACTTGAACAAGAAGGCACCGGAAAAATGGGTCAGTGACACGACGGACGTGGATTCGCCGCTGCTGCGCTGCGCCGGCAAGGACCTGCTGTCGCTGGCGCTCATGGACTCGAGAAATCATACGTTGCAGTGGTTGTCGGTCTACGAGTCAGGTCTCGACGCGATGGACTGGCGCGTCCCGATGCGCCCCGAACTGAATCCGCCACTCTGGGAGGCAGGACACATCGGGTGGTTCCAGGAGCACTGGATCGGTCGTCACGTCCAACGCCAGCGCGGCGTCGCTTGCGACCCGACCGGCATCCGGCTCGCTTCGATCGAACCCCAGGCCGACGACTGGTACGACTCGTCCGCCGTGCCGCACGACAGCCGCTGGTCACTCGATCTGCCCGGCCTGCAGCGCACGAAGGATTACCTGGCCGAGACGATGGAGATCACGCTCGACCTGCTCGACGCGACCGATGTCGAGACTGGTGATCCGGATGCCGCGCTCTATTTCCACAGGCTGGCGCTGTTCCATGAAGACATGCACGGCGAGGCGTTCGCGATGATGGCCCAGACGCTGTGCCTGACGTTGCCTGACAGCGACGACCGCGCACCGCCTCTGCTGCGGCATGCGTCGGGCCGGAGCCAATCGGTGCAGCGGCCGCCGCTGACGTTCCTGCCGACGCGCTGGACCTTGGGCCTGAAGCGCGGCAATGGTTTCGTTTTCGATAACGAGACCGATGCCCACGAGGTGGCTGTGCCCGAGTTCGAGATCGACTCGCAGGCCGTCACCTGGGCACAGTACGCCGAGTTCGTAGAGGACGGTGGCTACGACGACGTGCGATGGTGGTCTGCAGCCGGCTGGCAGTGGGTGCAACGCGCAGGCCGGCGGGTTCCGAGGTACGTCGACCAATTGCGGCAGGGCGTTCTTCAGCGGCGCTTCGGTGTGCTGGTGCGCTTGCCGATGCACCAGCCGGTGGTTCACGTCAGCTGGTATGAGGCCGATGCCTGGTGCCGATGGGCCGGGCGCCGATTGCCGACCGAGGTCGAATGGGAAGTGGCTGCACACGCGGGTGCCGCGCGAGGTTTTCGCTGGGGGGATGTCTGGGAGTGGACCGCAAGCACCTTTCGCGAGTACCCCGGTTTCCGGGTCGATCCCTATCGCGACTACTCGAAGCCCTGGTTCGGAACGCACAAGGTATTGCGTGGGGCCTCGTTCGCCACCAGCGGTCGCATGCGGCACCCGAAATTCCGCAACTTCTATCTGCCGGAGCGCGACGAGATGTTCTGCGGCTTCCGCAGTTGCTCGACCTGATGCCTCAGGTCGGTGGCTCCGCCCCTGGCTTCGGCTTGCGATAGGTCCACCATGGCAGCACCGCGCGCAGCGACAGCACTTCGCCGCTGCCGTCGGCGCTGTAGCCCGGGATGGACTCGATGATCGAGCGCCAAGCCGGCTCGCGCAGCGCGCGCAGCAGTTCCGCGACATGCGGGTGGCCCAGCTGTGCGGCGAGTGTCACCAGGAAGTAGTTCTCCCGAGCCAGCGGCACGAACTCGAGGCCGTTGTCGAGCGCAGCGACCTCGATGCCAAAGGCCGCATCGGCGCTGCCGCTGGCCACCACCACCGCGGCCGCCTGGTGCGATGGTTCGGTGCGGTCGAAGCCGCCGATCTGCTCCGGCTTGATGTGCTGCGCAGCCAGCAGTTCCTCCAGAACGACGCGTGTGCCGGTGCCGCGCGGTCGATGAACAAAGCGCAGCCCCGGACGGGTCAGGTCGTGCAGGCTGCGGATGTTCAATGGATTGCCCGCAGCGACCATCAGACCCTGGTTGCGCTGCGCGAAACCGATCAGCTTGTGGCGGCCCGGCTTGAGCATCGGGCGGTAGACACCCGCTGTCGGCGAGCGCAGCGGCGCCGCTGTCAGCGCGTGGAAGCCGGCCAGAAGGCAGCGTCCTTCGTTGAGCGCGGCGAGTGCGTCGACACTGCCGGTGAACTGGATGTCGAGATGCAGGCGATGCCGCGCCTGCACCCACTCGCGCAGGCGAGGCAGCGCGTGGTCGTGACTGGCATACAGCGTGATCACGCCCGCCGTGTCGTCGAAGGCGATCGCGAATGCTCGCTGCAGCTCGACGCGCATCGCCTCGATCTGTGGTGCCAGGCGCGCCTGAGCGTGCCGCTCTGCCCACAGCAGCTTGGCGCCGAACGGAGACAGCGTGGCCGGCTGTCCTTTCGACCAGATGACCAGCGTGTCGCCGAGTTCGATCTCCCAGCGCTTGAGTTCGCCCCAGACGTGCCGGTAGGACAGACCGAGCAGGCGAGCCGCGCCCGAGATCGAGCCGCTGCGGTGGATCGCATCGAGCATCGTCATCAACGGGTGATGCAGGTCCGCGGCGACTTCGTTCATGTCGGCCCTGCCAGCCGTCAAGGTCTCCGTGCGGTGGTTGACCAGCGCGTAATTGAGCGAAATCTTATGCATTCGACTTCATAGGGTCGGACGGGTCATTGAGACCTAGGATAAGCGTCGCTTCCAGCTCCTCATCTGTTCCTGATTTCATGACGGCGTTTTTCGACAGCCTGCTGGCCATTCTTCAGTTGGTCACCAGCGGAGATCCCAGACTCTGGAAGATCGTCGGCCTGTCGCTCGGTGTCAGTGCTGCCGCGTGCGCGATCGCGACCACAGCGGGTTTGCTGCTCGGCGCTGCAGTGGCGGTGGGGCAGTTTCGCGGGCGCCGTGTGGTGCTGGTGCTGATGAACACACTGCTGGCGCTTCCGTCGGTGGTGGTCGGGCTGATGGTCTACCTGCTGCTTTCGCGCGCCGGTCCGCTCGGGTCGATGGGCATCCTGTTCACGCCGTCCGCGATGGTCGTCGCGCAGGCGATCCTGGTCACGCCCATCGTTGCCGCGCTGGCTCGCCAGACGATCGAGGACGCGATGCGTGATCACGGCGAGCAGCTGCTATCCCTGGGTGCCAGCCGGTTCGCCTGCGCGCTGATCATTGCCTGGGATGAGCGCCTGGTGCTGCTGACCCTGGCACTGGTGGCATTCGGCCGCGCGGTGTCCGAGGTCGGCGCGGTGATGATCGTCGGCGGCAACATCGACGGCGTGACGCGTGTCATGACCACCGCGATCGCGCTCGAGACCAGCAAGGGCGATCTGCCCCTCGCGCTGGCACTGGGTTTCGTTCTGCTGGCCGTGGTGCTGCTGCTGAACACCCTGGTCGCCTTGATGCGCGACTGGCGGGCACCAGGCGACGCCCGGATCGCTGCATGAGCGCGCAGTTGACTCCGGCCTCCTGGCCGATGTCGATCGGTGCGCCGCTGGTCGAGCTCGGCGCAGCCTCGGTGGCGCTCGGTGCTCGAACCGTGCTGGATCGAATCGATCTCCAGGTGCGATCTGGTGATCGCATCGCGCTGGTCGGTGCCAATGGTGCGGGCAAGACCACGCTGCTGCGCGCGCTGCATGGCCTGGTGCCCCTGACCTCCGGGCATCGCAGGACGGCTGGCGACCACGCGGGTCTGCGCATTGCGATGGTGTTCCAGCGTCCCTTCATGCTGCGGGCCAGCCTGCTCGCCAATATCGAGCTGGGGCTGCGCCTTCAGGGCCTGTCCGCGATGGAGCGCCGCGAGTCTGCCCTGCATGCGCTCGAGCAGGTGGGTCTGGCCGCTCTGGCGCAGCACCCTGGACGTGCGCTGTCAGGCGGGCAGCAGCAGCGTGCCGCACTGGCGCGCGCCTGGGCGCTGAAGCCGCAGCTTCTGCTGCTGGACGAGCCGACTGCCAGCCTCGACCCGAGCGCCAAGCGCGAGGTCGAGGACTTGATAGGCGGCTTTGCGGCGCAGGGCATCACCGTGGTGATGTGCTCCCACAACCTGGGTCAGGTCAAGCGCCTGAGTCGCCGCGTTATCTATCTGGAAGCTGGCCGCGTTCTGGCCGATGTGGAGACCGATCACTTCTTCCACGGCCTGCTGCCGTCGGAAGCCGCATTGTTTTTGAAAGGAGAACTCCCATGGGTTTGATGAACTTGCAACGTCGTTTCTTTATCGGGGCGCTACTCGCCGTGTGTGGCGTCGCGGCCAGCGCGCAGGAGCGCAGCATCGTGATGGCGTCGACCACGAGCACCGAGCAGTCGGGACTGTTCGCGCACCTGCTGCCCGCCTTCAAGGCTGCCCGCAACATCGACGTCAAGGTGGTTGCCGTGGGCACGGGCCAGGCGCTGGACATGGGACGGCGGGGCGATGCTGACGTGCTGTTCGTGCACGACCAGGTCGCGGAGGAAAAGCTCGTGGCCGAAGGGTTCGGCCTCAAGCGCATGCCTGTCATGTACAACGACTTCGTCGTGGTCGGACCGAAAGCCGACCCCGCCGGTGTCAAGGGCAAGGATGTCGCCGAAGCGCTGCGCAAGTTGTCGACCGCGAGTGACACTTCCTTCGTGTCGCGTGGCGACAAGAGCGGAACCCACGCGGCCGAGCTGCGATTCTGGAAAGCGGTCGGCATCGACATGCCTGCGGGCAAGGTGCCGGGCTACAAGGAATGCGGCTGTGGCATGGGCCCGGCGCTGAACATCGCGTCGTCGACGAATGCCTATGCGCTGACCGATCGCGGCACCTGGCTCAACTTCAAGAACCGCGGTGACCTGGCTGTTCTGGTCGAGGGCGACACCAAGCTCTTCAATCAGTACGGCGTGATCGTCGTCAACCCGGCCAAGCATCCTCACACCAAGACGGAACTGGCACAGGCCTTCGCCGACTGGGTGGTCTCTGCCGACGGACAGGCCGCGATCGCGGCGTACAAGATCGGCGGCGAGCAACTGTTCTTCCCGAACGCCAACGCGAAGCCCTGAGGGGCAAACGTGCGGGGCCGCTGGTCCAAAACAGCGCACACGCCCCGTATTCCAAAGCCCCTGCTGCCCAGGGGTGTGGCAGCGCGCCACAGAAGTGTCGGTTTGATCCCGAAATGCGCACTGGCTCGCGTCGCTATGCACGCCGAGTCATAAGGGATCGCCTGCGCTACGCAGGTTGATCGCAGCGCCAAACAATGCGCGTCCGGCCCGATGATTTCGGGGACTTGGTCGCCGTCGTCGGCGCGCGATCGCCCGACCCTCGCCAGCGATTAACCTCACCTTTGGAGACACGACATGGACATGCTTGAACCCGGAAAATTCGGAACTGCTGTGGCATTCAAGAAGCGCTACGGCAACTTCATCGGCGGCCAATGGGTCGCTCCGGCGAAGGGGCAGTATTTCGAGAACATCACGCCGATCACCGGCAAGGCTTTCTGCGAGATTCCGCGCTCGACCGCCGAGGACGTGGAGCGTGCACTCGACGCAGCCCACGCGGCCAAGGCCGCCTGGGGCAAGACCTCGCCAACCGAGCGCGCCAACATTCTCAACAAGATCGCCGATCGCCTCGAAGCCAACCTGCCGATGCTGGCAGCGGCCGAGACCTGGGACAACGGCAAGCCGATCCGCGAGACGACGTTCGCCGACCTGCCGCTGGCCGTCGATCATTTCCGTTATTTCGCCGGCTGCGTGCGCGCCCAGGAAGGTGCCATCAGCACCATCGACGACAAGACCTACGCGTACCACTTCCATGAGCCGCTCGGCGTCGTCGGGCAGATCATTCCGTGGAACTTCCCGATCCTGATGGCGGTGTGGAAGCTGGCGCCTGCGCTGGCCGCTGGCAACTGCGTCGTGCTGAAGCCGGCCGAGCAGACACCGGTGTCGATCCTGGTGCTCGTCGAGACCATCGCCGACCTGTTGCCACCCGGCGTGCTGAACGTGGTCAACGGCTTCGGCCTGGAGTGCGGCAAGCCGCTGGCGTCGAGCCCGCGCATCGCCAAGATCGCGTTCACCGGCGAGACCACGACTGGCCGTCTGATCATGCAGTACGCCAGCCAGAACCTGATCCCGGTCACGCTCGAGCTCGGCGGCAAGTCGCCCAACGTGTTCTTCGCCGACGTGATGGACAAGGACGACGCCTTCTTCGACAAGGCGCTCGAAGGCTTCGCGCTGTTCGCCCTGAACCAGGGCGAGGTCTGCACCTGCCCGTCGCGCGCGCTGATCCAGGAATCGATCTACGAGCGCTTCATCGAGCGCGCCGTCAAGCGCGTCGCAGCGATCAAGCAGGGCAACCCGCTCGACATGGAAACGATGATCGGCGCGCAGGCTTCGAGCGAGCAGCTCGAGAAGATCGTCAGCTACCTCGACCTCGGCAAGCAGGAGGGTGCGCAGTGCCTGACCGGTGGTGCCCGCACGGTGATGACAGGTGACCTTGCTGGTGGCTACTACGTGCAGCCGACCGTGTTCAAGGGCCACAACAAGATGCGCATCTTCCAGGAAGAGATCTTCGGCCCGGTGCTTTCGGTCACGACCTTCAAGGACGAGGAAGAAGCGCTCGCCATCGCCAACGACACGCTGTACGGTCTGGGCGCTGGCGTCTGGAGCCGCAACGGCAACGTGGCCTTCCGCATGGGTCGTGGCATCCAGGCCGGCCGCGTGTGGACCAACTGCTACCACCAGTACCCGGCGCACGCCGCCTTCGGTGGCTACAAGCAGTCGGGCATCGGTCGCGAGAACCACAAGATGATGCTGGACCACTACCAGCAGACCAAGAACCTGCTTGTCAGCTACGACGAGAACAAGATGGGCTTCTTTTGAGCGTAGTGCTCGATCAGGGTGCCTTGGCACAGGCGCCGCTGCAGGTCACCGCGACTGCAGCGACGCTCGACTTGCTGGGGCGCGTCGTGGCACAGCACGGACCGGTGATGTTTCATCAGTCGGGCGGTTGCTGCGATGGCAGCGCGCCGATGTGCTATCCGGCTGGCGAGTTCCTGATCGGCGATCAGGACAAGCTGCTGGGGTACATCGGCGGCATGCCGTTCTACATCAGCGCCTCCCAGTTCGAGTACTGGAAGCACACCCAGCTGATCATCGATGTCGTGCCGGGACGCGGCGGCATGTTCTCGCTCGAGGGCTCTCTCGGGCTGCGTTTCCTGACGCGCTCTCAGCTGTTCACTGACGATGAGTTCGATGCGTTGGTTGCGCAGGGCAGGGCATCGGTCTGAGTCGAGGTCGAGCGACGGATATCGGTAGCAAGGCGCGGCCCCTCGACAGGGGGGCCGCGCTTCTTGCTTGGGCCCGTCGAGTTTCGTCGTACCGGCTCAGGCCAGCAGGCCGCGGTGCAGTCGCACTGCCTGAGCCACCACTGCATGCAGTTCAGCAGCCCCGCCGGCATCGACATACGCCAGGAACTCGCGTCGCATTCGCGGTTCCCAGAAACGCTTGATGTGCATCGCGATTCCCTCCAGTGCTTCTTCCCGGTCAGGCATCGCTTCGAAGAAGGCGCCGATCTGGTTGGCCATCTGTATCAGGGTGTCGGTGTGCATGGGGGGCGCGGTCGATCGCGTGGGTCAATAGGCGCCGCTGGCATTGAGGCGCGAGGGGTGGCTGTAGACGACAAGGTCCTTGTCGCGGGCGAAGCCGATCAGCGTCAGGCCGCAGGAGTCGGCTGTGCGAACCGCCAGTGCGGTCGGTGCCGATACCGCAGCCAGCAATGACACACCTGCCATCACGGTCTTCTGGACCATTTCGAAGCTGGCCCGGCTGGTGACGGCGATGAAGCCACTGTGCGGTTCGATGCGGCCGGCGGCACGGCTGCGGGTCAGCGCGCCGATCAGCTTGTCGAGCGCGTTGTGGCGGCCGACGTCTTCGCGCAACAAGGCGACTTCGCCGTCGGCCTTGCACCATGCCGCAGCATGAACGGCACCGGTGGCGTGCTGCAGGGTCTGCATCGCTTGCATCTCGGTCATGGCCCGCGCCACTGCACCACGCTGCTGCAGTGACCCGGGATCCGGGTCCGCGTCCGATCGCATGGGAATCGACAGCGCGGGCAGCGGGCGCATCACCTGCGCCAGGCTTTCCGCGCCACACAGTCCGCAGCCAGTGCGGCCGGCCATCGAGCGGCGGCGGTCCTTCAGGCGCGCGAAGGCGGCGCCCGACACGTCGAGCTTCAGGGTGATGCCGTCGGCTGAAGGTTCTTCATCGATGCCGTAAAGCTCTTCGCGGCCGGCCAGCAGGCCTTCGCTGAGCGCGAAGCCGAGTGCGAAATCCTCGAGGTCGAGCGGCGTGGCGAGCATCACCGCGTGCACGATGCCGTTGAACTCGAGAGCGACCGGCACTTCCTCTGCAACCCAGTCGTTCCAGGCGAAAGGTCGGCCCTGGCGCACGCCCTCGACGGGAAGCTGACGAGCCGCCCCCCCGATCATCAGCAGTGCGTCGTTCGGTTTCATTCGCGGATCCTCAGCGGGTCGGTGTGGCGTCGACCGCGTCGATGCGCGCATCGAGCAACTCGTGCTGCAGCCGGTTGAAGCGGCTGTACTCCTGCTGCCAGACCGACGGCTGCATCACCGGCATGACCTGTACCGCAGTCACCTTGTATTCGGGACAGTTGGTCGCCCAGTCGGAGTTGTCGGTGGTGATGACGTTGGCACCCGACTCGGGGAAGTGGAACGTCGTGTAGACCACGCCCGGCTGCATGCGCTCGGTGACGGTCGCGCGCAGCACGGTTTCGCCGGCACGGCTCTGTATGCCGACCCAATCGTCGGGCCGGATACCGCGTTCCTCGGCGTCGTGCGGGTGGATCTCGAGGCGGTCCTCGCTGTGCCACTGGTTGTTTTCGGTGCGTCGCGTCTGTGCGCCGACGTTGTACTGAGACAGGATGCGTCCGGTGGTCAGCAGCAGCGGAAAGCGTCGCGTGACCTTCTCGTCGGTGGCCACGTATTGCGTGATGATGAACTTGCCCTTGCCGCGCACGAAGTGGTCGATGTGCATCGTCGGGGTGCCGCCGGGAGCCTCGTCGTTGCAGGGCCATTGGATGCTGCCCAACTGGTCGAGCTTGGCGTAGCTGACACCCTTGAATGTCGGCGTCAGCGCGGCAATCTCGTCCATCACCTGTTCGGGGTGCGTGTAGTGCATCGGGTAGCCCAGCGCGCTGGCGAGCTTCACGGTCACCTCCCAGTCGGCCACGCCGGCCTTTGGCGGCATGACCTTGCGTACTCGCGAGATGCGGCGCTCGGCATTGGTGAAGGTTCCGTCCTTCTCGAGGAACGACGACCCCGGCAGGAACACGTGCGCGTACTTCGCGGTCTCGTTCAGGAACAGGTCCTGCACCACCACGCATTCCATGGCCAGCATCGCCGCGGCCACATGCTGCGTGTTCGGGTCGGACTGCACGATGTCCTCTCCCTCGCAGTACAGGCCCTTGAAGCTGCCGGTCAGCGCCGCGTCGAACATGTTCGGGATGCGCAGGCCCGGTTCGGGGTTGATGTCGACGCCCCAGGCGGCCTCGAAGCTCGCACGCGCGGTGGCGTCGGACACATGACGGTAGCCCGGCAGCTCGTGCGGGAACGAGCCCATGTCGCAGGCACCCTGCACGTTGTTCTGGCCGCGCAGCGGGTTCACGCCGACACCTTCGCGGCCGACGTTACCAGTGGCCATCGCGAGGTTGGCAATCCCCATCACCATCGTCGAGCCCTGGCTGTGCTCGGTGACGCCGAGGCCGTAGTAGATCGCGCCGTTCCTGCGGCGGCCATCCGGGCCATCGAATCCGGTGGCGAACAGGCGGGCAGCTGCGCGCAACTCGCCGGCCGGTACTCCCGTGATCGACTCCACCGCCTCCGGAGAATTGACCGGCTGGGCGACGAACGCGCGCCATTCGTTGAACGACTTCGTCTCGCAGCGCGCGGCGACGAAAGCCTCGTCGACCAGCCCCTCGGTGACGATCACATGCGCCATCGCGGTGATCACCGCGACGTTTGTGCCGGGCTTCAGTTGAAGATGGTGATCGGCCTGCACATGCGGCGAGCGGATCAGGTCGATGCGGCGCGGGTCGACGACGATCAGCTTCGCGCCCGGCGCGTTGTTCTTGCCACGCAGCCTGCGCTTCATGCGTGACGCGAACACCGGGTGCCCGTCGGTCGGGTTGGCGCCGATGACCATGATCACGTCGGCCTGGTCGACCGACTTGAAGGTCTGCGTGCCGGCCGATTCGCCCAGCGTCTGCTTCAGCCCGTAGCCGGTCGGCGAGTGGCACACGCGCGCGCAGGTGTCGACGTTGTTGTTGCCGAAGGCCGCGCGCACCAGCTTCTGCACCAGGTAGGTTTCCTCGTTGGTGCAACGCGAGGAGGTGATGCCGCCGATGGAGTCGCGCCCGTGCTGGGCCTGGATGCGCCGGAACTCGCTGGCTGCGTGGCCGATGGCCTCGTCCCAGCTCACCTCCTGCCATGGGTCGGTGATCTTCGCGCGGATCATCGGCTTGAGCATGCGGTCCTTGTGTGTGGCGTAGCCCCAGGCGAACCGGCCCTTCACGCAGGCGTGGCCTTCGTTGGCCTGGCCGTCCTTCCAGGGCACCATGCGCACGACCTCGCTGCCCTTCATCTCGGCCTTGAAGCCGCAGCCCACGCCGCAGTAGGCGCAGGTGGTGGTGACACTGTGCTCGCCCTGGCCGAGCCAGATCACCGACTTCTCCTGCAGCGTCGCGGTCGGGCAGGCCTCCACGCAGGCGCCGCAACTGACGCATTCGCTCTGCATGAACGGCTCGTCCTGCCCGGGCGACACGCGCGATTCGAAGCCGCGCCCGCTGATGGTCAGCGCGAAGGTGCCCTGTGTCTCCTCGCAGGCGCGCACGCAACGGTTGCAGACGATGCACTTGCTCGGGTCGTAGGTGAAGTACGGGTTCGATTCATCCTTCGCGCTCTTCGTGTGGTTGGCGCCATCGAAGCCGTAGCGCACCTCGCGCAGACCGGTCACGCCGGCCATGTCCTGCAGCTCGCAATTGCCGTTGGCGCCGCAGGTCAGGCAATCGAGAGGGTGGTCGGAGATGTACAGCTCCATCACGCCCTTGCGCAGTTCCTGCAGCTTGGGCGTCTGCGTGCGCACCTTCATGCCGGCTTCGGCCGGTGTGGTGCACGAGGCTGGGTAGCCCTTGCGGCCCTCGATCTCGACCAGACACAGCCGGCACGAGCCGAACGGTTCGAGGCTGTCGGTCGCGCACAGCTTGGGCACCTGGATGCCCGCTTCGACTGCGGCGCGCATCAGCGAGGTGCCCTTCGGCACTGTCACCTGCGTGCCATCGATGTCTAGGGTGACCTCCTGTTCGCTTTGGCGCTTCGGCGTGCCGTGATCGAGGTCTCTGAGGTGGTCGAGCATGTCTGTCTCCTCAAGCAGGCTGGCGGTCGGCGACGCTGGGAGCGGCAGCGGCGATACCGAAGTCCTGCGGGTAATGGTTCAGCGCCGACAGCACGGGGTAGGGCGTCATGCCGCCCATCGCGCACAGGCTGCCGTGGAGCATCGTGTCGCACAGGTCGCGCAACAGCTGCACTTGCTGCGGCCGCTGGACGCCAGCCGAAATCCTGTCGATCACCTCGACCCCGCGCGTCGAGCCGATGCGGCACGGTGTGCACTTGCCGCACGATTCGATCGCGCAGAACTCCATCGCGTAACGCGCCAGCTTCGACAGGTCGGCGGTGTCGTCGTGCACCACGATGCCACCGTGGCCGACCACGGCGCCGACCGCCGCATAGGCTTCGTAGTCCAGCGGCAGGTCCCACTGCGATTCGGGCACGTACGCGCCGAGCGGCCCGCCTACCTGCACCGCCTTGATCGGCCTGCCCGAGGCCGAGCCACCGCCGAAGTCGTAGAGCAGTTCGCGCAGCGTCACGCCGAAGGCCTTTTCGACCAGGCCGCCGCGCCGGATGTTGCCCGCGAGCTGGATCGGCAGCGTGCCGCGCGATCGTCCTACCCCGTAGTCGCGGTAATGCGCTGCGCCACGCGACAGGATCAGCGGCACCGCAGCCAGCGTGATGACGTTGTTGACGACGGTCGGCTGGCCGAAAAGCCCCTCGAGCGCCGGCAGCGGCGGCTTGGCGCGCACGATGCCGCGCCTGCCTTCCAGGCTTTCGAGGAGCGCTGTCTCTTCACCGCAGACATAGGCGCCGGCGGCCTTGCGCACGAAGAGCCTGAACGCCCGGCCAGATCCGAGCAAGTTGTCGCCGAGGAAGCCGGCCGACTCGGCGCGGTCGATGGCATCGTTCAACGCAGCGATGGCGTGCGGATATTCGGAACGCACGTAGAGGTAGCCGACGGTGGCGCCGACCGCGAGTCCGGCGATCGTCATGCCTTCGATCAGCATGTACGGATCGCCCTCCATCGTCATGCGGTCGGAATAGGTGCCGGAGTCGCCTTCATCGGCGTTGCAGACGATGTACTTCTGTGCGGCGGCTGCGGCAGCCACCGTCTTCCACTTGATGCCGGCCGGGAATGCCGCGCCGCCCCGGCCGCGCAGGCCCGAGTCGAGCACGGCCTGCACGATGTCGGCAGGCGGCATCGCCAGCGCGCGGCGCAGCCCCGACCAGCCTTCGTGGGCCTCGTAGTCGGACAGGGACAGCGGGTCGGTGATCCCCATGCGGGCGAACGTGAGTCGCTCCTGCCGCTTCAGGTAGGGCAACTCGTCGATCAGTCCCATGCCCTTGGTGTGCGGGCGGCCCAAGTGGAATCCGGCGTCGAACATCGCCTCGATGTCGTCGACCTCGACCGGGCCGTATCCGACGCGACCTGCAGAGGTGGTGACCTCCACCAGCGGTTCGAGCCAGAACAGGCCGCGCGTGCTGTTGCGCACCAGCCTGATGTCGATGCCGCGAGCTGCTGCCACTTCCGCGATGCGATGGGCGACGCGGTCGGCGCCCACCGCCAGTGCTGCCGAGTCGCGCGGCACGCGGACTGTGATCGTCATGGGGCGCTCCCGGGATTCTTCGATGTTGACGCGACCAGTCGGTCGAAGCTTTCCGCTGTGACCCGCGCATGCAGTTCGTCGCCCCATGTCAGGGCCGGCGACGACGCGCACAGGCCGAGGCAGTAGACCGGCTCGAGCGTGTAACTGCCGTCGGCGCTGGAGCCGTGCATTTCACATCCCAGGCGCTTCGTCGCGTGCGCGATCAGCGCATCGGCACCCATGGCCTGGCAGGCTTCCGCGCGACAGACCTGGATCAGATGGCGGCCGGGCGGCGTGGCACGGAAGTGGTGGTAATAAGTGACGACCCCGTGCACCTCGGCGCGCGACAGGTTCAGCGCGAGCGCGATCTGCGGCACGGCCTCGTGGGGAATGTGGCCGATGGCATCCTGCACTGCATGGAGGATCGGCAGCAGCGCACCGGGGGTGCTTTGGTACCGGGCAAGCGCATCGCGCACCGCCGCAGCGGTGTCGACGTGAGCGTCGGCAGCTATCGGAATGCCGGAAGCAGTCATTGGATGGTCCTGACCTGTGGCGCGACGTTCGGCTGCGAACGACAAGGCGCTTGTCTCTATAGGCTGTGTTCAACATAAGCGATCCGGACCTTGGGTCGATGCGCTTCCTGCTGAACTTGTTTTGTGCGTCGCACTGTAGAGTTCGATGGCTGCGTCTGCAATATGAGCCCGGAGGCTCAAGCGCTATGCAAGACGCACCCTAGGTCAGGCGTCAGATGCACGAAGTCACGATCCATCCCCAGTGGACCATCCGCTCTCCGGAGGGGGCGGCGCTTGCCCCGCGGGTGGTCGATTTGCTGGTGCAGTTGCATGAGCACGGCAGTCTGTCCGCCGCGTGCAGGGCATCGGGTGCGTCGTATCGGCACGCCTGGGATCTGATTCGCCAGGGCGAGCAACTCTTCGGGCAGCCGCTGGTGCAGATGATTCGCGGCCAGGGTTCCACGTTGACCGCCCTGGGCGAAAAGCTGGTGTGGGCCGATCGCCGCATCCACGCGCGCTTGTCGCCCCTGCTCGACACGCTGGCTTCGGAGCTGGGTGCGGAGATCCAGAAGTTGCTGTCCCCGCAGCCTGCACTCCTGCGCATTCGTGCGAGCCATGGATTCGCGATCGAGGTGCTGCATCACATGCTCCTGGCCGATGGCGTGGTGAGCGACCTGAAGTACTGCGGCAGCCTGGAAGCGTTGTCATCGCTGGGCGATGCGGGCAGCGATCTCGCCGGGTTCCACGTGCCCGAGGGTGCATTCGAGGCGCCGACCATCGCCTACTACTCGGCCTGGCTGGCTCCGCGCTCGCAGAAGCTGATCCATGTCGCCACGCGGCGGCAGGGGCTGATGGTGGCTGCGGGCAACCCGAAGCGGATCTACGGTCTCCCCGATCTGACGCGAGCGGGCGTGCGCTTCATCAACCGCCAGCCGGGCTCGGGTACGCGCTTCCTGTTCGATCTGCTGCTCAAGGAGCACGGCATCGTGCCTGCGGCGATCCATGGCTACGAGCAGTGCGAATACACCCATGCGGCGGTTGCCGCCTTTGTCGCCAGTGGCATGGCCGACGTGGGCTGCGGGGTCGAAACGCCGGCGCGGCAGTTCAAGCTCGATTTCATTCCCGGCCACAGCGAGCGCTACTTCCTGCTGTGCGATGAACGCTCGTTCGACACGCCGGATGTCCAGCGGACAGTCGCGTTGCTGCGCGGTGACGCGTTCAAGGATGCGGTCAACCGGTTGCCCGGCTATCGCGCCGAAGACTCCGGCAAGGTGGTGCTGCTCGACGAGGTTTTCGAGTCGCTGCGGAGTGTTCCGGCCAGAAGGAAGCGACGCTGAGGGCGCTCCGCAGGAGCGTCGGGCTTCAGGCTTCAGCCCTTGGTTGCGATGGCCAGTTTGCGGTAGACAGTGTTGCGTGCCACCCCGAGCCGGCGTGCGGCCAGCGAGATGTTGCCGCCTGCCGATTCGACGGCCTGACGCACGGCCTCGACTTCCTGTGCTTCGAGCGTGGTTGCCGCTGCCGCCGAGCGAACCGGCTCCGCTGCTTCGGGCGGAGCCTGTGTTGCCAGTGCCGGCCACAGGGTGGGCCAGTTGAACAGTGCGCGTGCATAGAGCGTTGCGTCTGGCTCATGTCGCAGGACCGAAGCCAGTTTCAGCGGTTCGTCGGTGCCGTGGCGACAGTGGTCGACGATGCCGGCCAGCGTGATGCCGAACACGGCTTCCAGCCCCTGCATGCGCAGCGCGGCAGCGCTGATGCCCAGCAGTTCTAGCGCGCTGCGGTTGGCGCCCAGGATCTTCCCGTCGGGCGAGAGCGCGACCATCGCCTCGCGCATCGTGCCCAGCATCTCGGGGCGGCGATGGAAGTGCAGCCGCAGGCCGTGCCTGAACTTGTCGGCGAACCACTGGTTCTCGATCATCCGCGCCGACATCGTCACCATCGCCAGCGTGTGAGCGTGGTACGAGCGGTGGTCGCCCGACACATCGAGCACCCCAAGCATCTGGCCCGCGTGGTCGAAGATCGGCGCCGCCGAGCAGGTCAGGAAGTGGTTGGCGCGCACATAGTGCTCGTCGGCGTGCACGATGGTGGGCGTCTCGGTGAACAGCGCCGTGCCGATGGCATTGGTGCCCTTGGTCGACTCCGACCAGTTGACTCCCGGCGCCAGCGCGATCTGCTGGGCGCGTTCCAGGAAGCCCGAATCGCCCACCGAATGCAGGATCGTTCCCTGCGGATCGGTCAACGCAACGATGCTGCGTGTCGACACGATCTGCTCGAACAGCATTTCCATCACCGGAGCTGCCTGTTCGTACAGGCGGCGGTGGCGCTCGCGGCTGTCGATCAACCTTGAAAAAGGTGCGGGGCTCAGCTCGGGCACCGAAGTCTCGGTCAGCCCGAGCGCGACGCAACGCTCATGGGACTGGCCGATCGCCGCCTGCCGCAGGCGGTCCGACAGCACGCCGATCGTCGCTGGCAGGTGTGTCGAGGTTTCGTTGGGTCGGGGACGCAGGTTCATCGGCGGTCTTTCTGGCGGACCCGCATTTTGGACGAAGCGATGCCCGGTGGGTTGTTCAGGCTTGGCACACCCCTGCTGGCCACATGCCGGAAATCCGACGATGCCTAGTGGTTACCCCCGGGTTCTCTCGGTCTGGGCCTAGGCAGATGATTTCATAAGATAGTCGGCAACCTTATCTGCCTCCGAAAGGCCGTCATGCAGAAGACCCTCCACATCAATCCGGACAAGTGCACAGGCTGCCTGCAGTGCGAAATGGCCTGCTCGTTCGAGAACTACGCCACCTTCACGCCCAGCAAGTCGCGCATCAAGGTGTTCGATTTCCATCACACGGGCCGCAAGGTGCCCTACACCTGCACACAGTGCGACGAGGCCTGGTGCCTGCATGCCTGCCCGGTGGAGGCGATCACGATCGACCAGATGACCGGCGCCAAGGTGGTCAGCGAGTCCACCTGCGTCGGATGCAAGGTCTGCACGATCGCCTGCCCGTTCGGCACGGTCAATTACGTGCAGGAAACCGGCAAGGTCCAGAAGTGCGACCTGTGTGGCGGCGACCCTGCATGCGCCACCGCGTGCCCGACCGGCGCCATCACCTACGTCGACGCCAACTGGACCGGCTTGTCCAAGATGCAGGCCTGGGCCGACAAGCTGGGCAACCAGCCTGGCGCAGCCTGATCACCCCAACCAGTACAGGAGTTCCAACATGTCTTGGACGGGAAAGATTCTTCGAGTGAACCTCACTGCGGGCACGGTCCAATCCGAGCCGCTGAACATGACCTGGGCGAAGCAGTATCTCGGCTCGCGCGGCCTGGCCACCAAGTACCTGGTGGAAGAGATCGACGCCAAGGTCGATCCGCTGTCGCCGGAAAACAAGATCATCTGGGCCACCGGCCCGCTGACCGGAACGATGGCCTCGACCGGCGGCCGCTACACGGTGGTGACCAAGGGCCCGCTGACCGGCGCGATCGCCTGCTCCAACTCGGGCGGGTACTGGGGCTCCGAGCTCAAGTTCGCCGGCTGGGACATGGTGATCTTCGAGGGCAGGTCGGCGAAGCCGGTGTACCTGTCCATCGAGAACGACGTGGCCGAGCTGCGCGATGCCGGCCACCTCTGGGGCAAGACGGTCTGGGAAACCGAGGAGACGCTGAAGAAGCAGCTCCAGGATCCGCTGCTGCGGATCTCCAGCATCGGCGGCGCCGGTGAGAACGGTGTGCTCTACGCGGCGGTGGTCAACGACCTGCACCGCGCGGCCGGCCGCTCGGGTGTCGGCGCGGTGATGGGCTCGAAGAACCTGAAAGCCATTGCAGTGCGCGGCACGCTGGGCGTCGGCAACCTGGTGAATCCGAAGGAGTTCATGCGGGTCACCTACGAGAAGAAGAAGATCCTCGCCGAGAACGGCGTCACCGGCCAGGGCCTGCCGACCTACGGCACCCAGGTGCTGATGAACGTCATCAACGAGATCGGCGCGCTGCCCACGCGCAACCACCGCGACGTGCAGTTCGAAGGCGCCAAGGACATCTCCGCCGAGGCGATGGCCACGCCGCGCAAGACCGACGGCAAGAAGCACCTGGTGACCAACCAGGCCTGCTTCGGCTGCACGATCGCCTGCGGCCGCATCAGCAAGATGGACCAGGGCCACTTCACGGTGCAGAACAAGCCGCAGTACTGGGGCGCCTCCGGCGGCCTGGAATACGAAGCGGCCTGGGCCCTGGGTGCCGCCAACGGCGTCAACGACCTGGAAGCGCTGCAGTACGCCAACACCATCTGCAACGAGCAGGGCATGGACCCGATCACCTTCGGCGCCACCATCGGCGCGGTGATGGAGCTCTACGAGATGGGCGTGCTCACGAAGGAACAGATCGGTGTCGATGCCAAGTTCGGCTCGGCCGCTGCGCTGGCGCACTTTGCCGAGATCACGGCGAAAGGCGAGGGCTTCGGCAAGGAAATCGGCCTGGGCAGCAAGCGCCTGACCGAAAAGTACGGCCACCCCGAACTGAGCATGAGCGTCAAGGGCCAGGAGTTCCCGGCCTACGACGCCCGCGGCATCCAGGGCATGGGCCTGGGCTACGCCACCAGCAACCGCGGTGCCTGCCACCTGCGCGGCTACACCGTGGCTTCCGAGATCCTCGGCATCCCGGTCAAGACCGATCCGCTGGTCACCGAAGGCAAGCCGGGTCTGGTCAAGGCATTCCAGGACGCCACGGCTACTTTTGACGCCGCCGGCATCTGCATCTTCACCAGCTTTGCCTGGACGCTGGCCGACGTGCAGCCGCAGGTCGCGGCCGCTTGCGGAGAGGAGTTCACGCTCGACAACCTGAACCTGATCGGCGAGCGCATCTGGAACATGGAGCGTGACTTCAACAACCGCGCCGGCTTCACGTCGAAGGACGACACGCTGCCGCCGCGCCTGCTGAACGAGCCCGCGAAGACCGGTGGTGCCAAGGGCCATGTGAACCGACTCGGTGACATGCTGCCCGAGTACTACGATCTGCGTGGCTGGGATGCCGATGGCCAACTGAAGAGCGACACGCGGGAGCGTCTGGGGCTCTGAGCGCGACTCATCCGACGACGTTGAAAGGCGGTTGAGAAACCGCCTTTCGCGTTTGATGGCAGCCATTCGACAATGCGTCCCGGCACCGACTGAAGTCTTCCTGTTCTGAGGGATACCCACATGAAACACCTGATCCTGGGCGCCGGACCCGCCGGAGTCATCGCTGCCGAGACGATCCGAAAGTACGCGCCGCTCGACGAGATCACCATCGTTGGCGACGAGCCCGAGGCGCCGTATTCGCGCATGGCGATTCCCTATCTGCTGATCGGCAACGTCGGCGAAAGCGGCACGCACCTGCGCCACACCGACGGGCATTTCGAGGCGCAGCGCATCGCGCTGAAGCGGGGCCGCGCGAAGTCGCTTGACAGTGCTGCTCGCACGGTCACGCTGGACGACGGCAGCGTGCTCGGCTACGACCGGCTGCTGATCGCCACCGGATCGAGCCCGATGCGCCCGCCGATTCCGGGCATCGACAGCCCCGGCGTGCACCCGTGCTGGACGCTCGAGGATGCACGCGCGATCCAGCAGCGTGCGGTGCAGGGCGCCCGCGTGCTGCAGATGGGCGCGGGTTTCATCGGCTGCATCATCATGGAAGCGCTGGCGGTGCGCGGCGTGCAGCTCACCGTGGTCGAGATGGGCGACCGCATGGTGCCGCGCATGATGGGCCCGACCGCCGGCGGCATGATCAAGGACTGGTGCCAGACCAAGGGCGTGCGCGTGCACACCGGCACCCGGGTCGAGGCCATCGAGCCGGTGGCCGGCAGCCAGGCACTGAAGGTGCGGCTGTCGAGCGGCGATACGCTCGAGGTCGACCTGGTGATCAGTGCCACTGGCGTCAAGCCCAACATCGGCTTCCTGCAGGGCTCGGGCATCGCGACGAAGCTCGGTGTGCTGACCGACGTGAACCTGCAGAGCAATTTGCCCGGTGTCTTTGCGGCAGGCGATTGCGCCGAAGCCTTCGACAAGGTGACTGGCAAGACCATCGTCAGCGCGATCCAGCCCAACGCCGCCGACCAGGCCTACGTGGCCGCGATGAACATGATCGGCCGGGCGACCGAGCTGAAGCAGGTGACCCAGATCAACGTGCTCGACACGCTGGGCCTGATCTCGACCAGCTTCGGCGACTGGGAAGGCGACCCCCAGGGCCAGCACGTCGAACTGACCGATCGCGCGGCGGGGCGGCACCTCAGCCTGCAATTCAGGGGCGACGTGCTGATCGGCTGCAACAGCATCGGCTGGACCAACCACGTGGGCGTCATGCGTGGGCTGGTCGAGGGCCGCATTCCCCTCGGGCCCTGGAAGGACAAGCTGCTGCTCGATCCGACGCAGCTGATGTCGGCCTACCTGGCGCGGGCGCAGGCGCAGGACCAGCCCGCTCTGGTGAAAGCTTGAAGGTCACCTTCAAGCTCTACGCGGGCCTCACCGAGTACCTGCCGCCCGAAGCGCGCACCGGCAACCGGGTGTCTATCGATGCGGCCGACGGCACCACGATCGCCCAGCTCATCGAACCCTTCGGCCTGCCCGAGAAGCAGGTTCACCTGGTCCTGGTCAATGGCGTCTATGTCGAGCCCGCGCAGCGACTGAGCCGCGTGCTGGAAGAGGACGACGTGCTGGCAATCTGGCCGCCGATAGCCGGCGGCTGATGCGCCGGCCTCGGTGGTCGGTACGCTGCGGACAACCGAACACCGCCCATGCAGATCCGCCACGACGACCACTTCAACCGCGAGATGGGTTGCACCGAAGCCGATTGGCTGCGCTGGCTGCCAGCGGCAGTCGGTGACCGCGTGCTGTCCTGCGATCGCGATCGGCGTCAGGCCTCGATCGCGATCGGCGCGGGCCGCTGCAAGCTGAACTGGGCCCCTCTGTCGGATCGGCAGATCGCGCTGATGTGCATTCCGCGTCTTGCCGTCTCGTTCGATTTCGAGGGTGTGCGCGAGGTTGATCGGGTGGCATTTCTGCACCACTTCGATCTGCACATGCAGCGCGGCGGAGGCTGAGCCGACAACCCTGCCGCGTTCTTTCCAAAGCACGCGTATTTTCCAAGACCAGGTGGCGGCGGCAGCCTAGGCTTGCGCCCCATGGTTTCACTCCGCTTCAGTTGCTGGTACCGTCCCGCTGCCTTGGCGGCTCTGCGTGAGGCAGCGCGGCCATGAGCGGGCCGCGCAAGCACGGGTTGCAGTGCGTGCACTGCACCAGCCTGCACCCTCACTGGGATCGATCGCTGCCGCCGGCCCATGTCGTGGCGGACGGTGCCGTCGTCACCATGACGTGTCCCGATGCGTCAAACGGGCTGCTGGGCCCGAAGTCCACATCGCAGGACATTGCCGCCATCGACTTCACCCAGCTCGATCCGCTGTGCGGGCCGATCTACATCGAGGGTGCCGAGCCGGGCGATGCCTTGCAGGTCGAGGTGCTCGACATCCAGCTCGCGTCGTGGGGCTGGAGTGGTCTGCTCAAGGGCTTCGGCCTGCTGGCTGACGAGTTCCCGCAGGCCTACTACCGCAGCTTCGATCTGTCGGCCGGACAGGTCGATGTGTTCGGCCTGCCTTTCGCGCTGCGGCCGATGATCGGTGTGCTGGGCGTGGCCCCTGCGCAAGATGGCGCCTTTGCCTCGATCACCCCCACCGTCGCCGGCGGCAACATCGATGTGCGCTACCTGGGCGTGGGCTCCACGATTTACCTCCCGGTGTTCAACACCGGCGCGCTGCTGTCGGGAGGCGACGGGCACGCGCTGCAAGGCGAGGGCGAGATCTCGGGCACCGCCATCGAGGCCCCGATGACTGCCACCGTGCGCGTCAAGGTCATCAAGCAGCAGGCGCTCACCGCGCCGGTGCTCGACTTCTCGACCGCTCGCTACGCCGAGACGGAGTACCGCGATTTCCTCGGCATCGGCCCCGATCTTTACCAGGCCGCGCGCGATGCCACCCGACGCGCGGTCGATGCGCTCGCCGCGCACTTCAAGGTCGAGCCCTACGAGGCCTATGCGGTGCTGGGCATGGTGGGCGAGCTGCGCATCCACGAGATCGTCGACCAGCCCAACTGGGTGGTTGGCTGCATGGTGCCGCGCCGGCTGTTCCAGGGCCGTCTTTTCCCGGCCGGGGCCTGAGCGAGCCCAACGCCGATCGCTTTCCTGCTTGTTTCAACCGGAGTACTCCCATGAAGCCCAACGCCCTGCGCCGCCGCGTCACCGCCATCTGCCTGGCCAGCCTGACTCTCGGCATGGTGCCGGCCAGCCACGCGGCCGATGCCGCCATCCGCCTGGGCGTGCCGGTGTGGGTGGGCTGGATGCCCTGGTGGGTGGCCAAGGAGAAGGGCCTGTTCACCAAGCGCGGAGTCGCGGTCGAGCTGAAGAACTTCGCGGTGCAGGGCGATGCGGTCACCGCGCTGGCCGGCGGCAACCTCGAGGCCGCCAGCCTCGCCACCAACGACATCCTCACCATCAACGCGGCGGGCCCCAAGGCCTCGGTCGTGCTGCTGCACGACGAGTCGGCCGGTGCCGACATGCTGATCGTGCGCGGAATCGCCAAGCCCAAGGACCTGAAGGGCCAGCGCATCGCGCTCGAGATCGGCGGCGTCAGCCACTTCTTCCTGACCAAGCTGCTGGCCCAGCA
>ENA-UOWO01002197-UOWO01002197.1-activated-sludge-metagenome-genome-assembly--contig:-NODE-2197-length-24590-cov-13.896923_pt1 | contig 24590 bp, 19 predicted proteins | sample MGYA00238148_ERZ761564 | MGnify/ENA primary metagenome ERZ761564 (study PRJEB28885, sample SAMN05720194) | activated sludge metagenome | isolation source: Anaerobic digester | place: USA... | reverse complement strand
TGCTCGTTGCTCACCGGGTAACAAATTTACAAACTGCCCTTGCAAATTGTTGTATTAAAAATTATTTCTTTCTTATTTCGCAAGCTATCGTTTACTTTTAAAAAAATCCTTCATCAGCAGGGCGCATTCTTCTGCCAGTATGCCACTCTCCACAATGGTCTTAGGATGAAATGGGCTATTGATGCCAGTCGTGTGCCGGTAACCATTCTTTTCATCTGGGGCACCATACACTACCCGCCTGATCTTACTCCAGTACAAGGCACCGCTGCACATTACACAGGGTTCTACGGTTACATATAAAGTTGCGTCTGGCAGATACTTACTGCCCAAAAAATTAAATGCCGCCGTCAGTGCAATGATCTCAGCATGTGCTGTGCTGTCGTTTAATTTCTCCACCTGGTTGTAGCCACGGGCAATGATGCGTTCATTCAGTACAACAACCGCACCAACAGGCACTTCGTCTTCTTCAAATGCTTTTTGCGCTTCCCTGAGCGCCTGCTTCATGTATTGTTCGTCTGTCATATAAATAAGGAATAAGAAAGTTAAAACCTGACTGCCGTCAGGCAGGTAAGGAATAAGAAAAGGGAATGCACTAAACCCTAAACCTCTAAACCCCTCAACTAATACAAGTAACTCATCATTACTTCATCAATAAACCTGTCTTCTTTAACAAGGTGTGTAAATTTTCTCAATACTCCTTCTTTTACAAAGCCATTTTTTTCATACAGTGTAATGGCTTTTTCGTTGATGGTTGCCACCGTGAGTTCAATGCGCACTATGCCCATGGTTTTCCCCAGCGCTACTATTTCAGTCATCATTTGTTGCCCATATCCCTTACCGGTAAATTCAGGATGTATACCTAGCCCTCCCAAATAAGCAATATGGTGATTGCGGTAAGGCTGTTGTATAAATTTGAACATACCAACTGGTCTCCCTTCTGCCTCAAATATATAGAGGATGTTTTTTGACAACAGGTCTTCAAACACAGGTTTGAAAGCTGCAGCATCCATCGGCTCATACAGCAGCCAGGGGTTTACCTGCGGGTGCATGTAAAGGCTGTATATAAAATCAAAATCAGTTGCTGTAATACTCCTGGCCATGGTGCCGAAGGTAGGCAAACCAAACTTTATTGGCAACAAGGTACCCGCTGCCGGTTTAATGGCTTAATTTTATATGTATTAACGGTTGAATTATGGCAACACTTTCGCAACTGGAAGCAATGCAGGCTTATTTTGAAAGCGGTATTACAAAGACTTCCACATTCAGACAGGAACAATTAAAGAAGCTAAAACGCTGTATTGAAAAATATGAAGAAGACATTTATGCTGCATTATACAGCGATTTGAAGAAAAGCAAGGAAGAATGCTGGGTAACAGAAACAGGTATCGTTTTATCTGAGTTGAAACTGGCCCTCAAAAATTTAAAGTTGTGGATGACAAGGGAGCCGGTAAAGACAAACTTACTGAATGTCCCCTCTTCCAGTTTTATTTTAAAAGAACCGCTTGGGGTGGTACTCATCATCGGCCCATGGAATTATCCTTTTCAATTATTACTCAATCCACTGGTTGGGGCAATTGCTGCAGGAAATTGTGCGGTATTAAAACCCAGTGAGTTTGCACCTGCCACCGCGGCGGTCATGAAAAAGATCGTTGAAGAAACTTTTGATAAAAAATATGTGTTGTATGCAGAAGGTGATGGGGCCGCTGTGATTCCGGCCATGATGAATCATTTTAGATTTGATCATGTATTTTATACCGGCAGCACCTCCACTGGCAAGATCATTTACAAAATGGCGGCTGAAAAATTAGTGCCGGTTACACTTGAGCTGGGAGGAAAAAGCCCTTGCATAGTAGAAGCCGATGCCAATATAAAAGTAGCGGCGCGGCGTATTGCCATCACAAGTTTTAGCAACTGTGGTCAAATGTGTGTGGCGCCGGATTATATATTGGTGCATCAAAGTAAAAAAGCGGAATTGATTGATGCTTTAAAGAGATCATTGCAGGATTTTTTTGGATCCCGCCCGCAAGAGCATGAGAATTATGGAAAGATCATCAACGAAAAACAATTTGACCGCCTGGTAAAATTTTTATCGGAGGGCACTATTGCACATGGAGGTGGTTATGATAAAGCGGCCTTATTTATTGAGCCAACCATCCTTGATAATATACAAACAGGAGGAGCGGTGATGAAAGAAGAAATATTTGGTCCCATATTACCAGTGCTTTCTTTTACTACAAAAGAAGAAGCGTTGAAAATAATTGCTAACAATAAAAATCCTTTGGCCTTTTATGTGTTTACATCCTCAGCTACAAAAGAAAAAGAATGGCTGGAGAAAGTGGCATTTGGAGGTGGTTGTGTAAACAATGCCAGCTGGCACTTAACCAATCATCACCTGCCTTTTGGAGGAAGGGGTTTTAGTGGTACGGGACAATATCATGGTAAAGCAACTTTTGATCTTTTCACTCACAGGAAATCGGTGATGAAAACACCCACCTGGTTTGATCCGGCAATGAAATACCCTCCGTTTAAAGGAAAACTGAAATTGTTTAAATGGATATTGGGGTGAGTATGAAACAACTGCTTTTTATAGCGGCATGTTGTTGTGTTTTTGCAGGCTGTGCAGCAAACCGGAACGATGAATCTGGGCAAACTATCGATGGAGACAACTATGATACATGCTCTTATGCAGGCGATGATTTGATCACAGGGTTACCACCTGGTTTTATTATGGATACTATTAAAAAACCGGATAGTGGGAATAACTACCAAGAGACAATTATTGCACCCCGGTTGACCGGTGCATCATTCCGGGAGCTTGACGGGGTTTTGCAAAAGGAAATAATAATGTTAACAGCTGTTGGTATGAGTTCAGGCGATGAAGCAATGGTTGATACTGATAAACTTCAAAAAGATACTTCAGAAACAAATGTTGATATATTGCCCCTCACTATTTATAAAACGCACAACCTGGTAAGCTATGGCTTCCTTAATATTATGGTCTCCGAAGGCATGATGAGACCTTACCGGCGCTATTTCGCAATAAATTATGATATGCAGAAAAACAGGTTCATTCGTTTCAGTGACTATTTTGATGTGCAGGGTAAAGAGGATACCAGCTTTTTACAATGGGTAATTTACAGCGACATGGGAATGAAGGACGTTTCGGTATACAAACTAAGGGATGGGATCATTTTTTCATCGGATAAAGAAAATGTGTATTTCTATTTTGATCAGTTTGGGGATAACGGGACCGCTTATGGTATTGTTAAAGGGGTGAAAAAGAAGTACCTCAGGCAGTTTATAAAAGATGATTACAAATGAAGAAACTAAAAAGATTTTTTATTGTTTTAATAATATTATTCAGCACGTTTACAATTTATGTACTGGCAGTCAACCGAAACTCCGTAAATATGAATACAAGACAAAAGATTTTAAAAGCAGTTTACCCGGCATTGATGTGGTTTACCAAACTTACCGGTACAAAATCTGCTATAGCAGAGAATGAAAAAACCATACCGCCGGTTTCTTTTTATGGTTTAAAAGCAACGGCAAATGACAGCAGCCAATTTTTGTTTGAAACACTAAAAGGAAAAAAAGTACTGTTGGTCAATACGGCTTCTGACTGCGGGTACACGGCACAGTATGCAGAGCTGGAAACATTGTACCGGCAGTACCGGGGTCAGCTCAATATCATCGCCTTCCCTGCAAATGACTTCAAAGAACAGGAAAAAGGCAGCGATGCAGACATAGCGGCTTTTTGTCAAAGAAACTATGGCGTCAGTTTTCCTGTCATGACCAAATCGGCAGTTGTTAGCGGCGATCAGCAGAACCCGGTTTTTCAATGGCTCAGCAACCCGGCGCTCAATGGCTGGAACAGCAAGGCACCGTCATGGAACTTTGCTAAATACTTAATTGATGAAGAAGGAAAACTGGTCAACTATTTTGATCCCTCTGTTTCTCCATTGAGCAAGGATATTATACAAGCCATCACAAGAAAATAAATTCGTCCCCATCATAGAGTTTTTGTTTTCCCGGCTTTGTAGCCACTGATGGCATAATATAAAATATAGGCATAAGAAGGCAGTGTGCATAGCAGGAAGGAGCTGTGATTAGACGCAATGCCGGCAGTTTTTAAACTGGTATACAACAAGGGCAGCAAGGCGCCACCGGCAATACCCATGATCAGCAATGCAGAACCGGTTTTAGTAAACTTCCCAAGACCACCGATTGCTAAAGGAAAAATAGCAGGCCACATCAGGGCATTGGATAATCCCAGCAACGCAATAAAAGTAATGGCTGTATAACCGCTTGTTACAAAAACACAAATGCTGAATACAATGCCGGAAATGGCTGAAATAGCCAGCGCTCTTTGTTGTGAGATCAGTTTTGGTATGGTGAAAATTCCAATCACATACCCCAGCAGCATCGATACCAATGTAAAGGTGGTAAAATATTTTGTTTCATCCAGTGGCATACCAAGTTCTCTTCCATAAGCACCAATGGCGTCACCTGCCAGTACTTCCACACCAACATATAAGAATAAACACAAAACACCCAATAATAAATGAGGAAACTGGAATACGCTGCTTTTGGAAGCCACCGTACTATCTACGGAAGTATCTTCTTTATCAATGTCAATTTCAGGAAGCGATGATCTTTTTATCATAAAGGCCAGCAATACCAGCACAACGGCCATAATGATATAGGGTGTGATAACCCTTGACGCCAGTTCATCGAGTAATTGATTTTTTAGCACTGCATCTGTTGCTTTGCCTACCTGTTCTTCAATGGCGGTGGCATTTTTTAAAACCAATGCACCCAGGATGAGCGGACTGAGCATGCCAGCAATTTTATTGCAGATGCCCATGATGCTGATACGTTTTGCCGCACTCTCAATGGGTCCAACAATACTGATATATGGATTGGAAGCGGTTTGCAATATCGCCAGTCCCATGCCCTGTACAAATAAACCGGTAAGAAACAATCCAAAACTTCTTGCGTTGGCAGCAGGAACAAATATAACAGAACCAATGGCCATTACCAGTAAACCCAACGCCATCCCGTTTTTGAAACCAGTCTTTTTCAAAATAGCTGATGAAGGAACAGCAAGAAAAAAATACGCCATGTAAAAGGCAAAGGTTACAAAGAAAGCCTGCACATCATTCTCCAGCTGGCAGGCCAGTTTTAAAAATGGGATAAGCGTTCCGTTTAGCCAGGTAACAAATCCAAAAACAAAAAATAATATACCGATGATCACGATGGCGTTCCTGTTATTGGATGTGTTTTGCATACTGTTTTAATTGTTGAAAGAGGAAAGTACAGATGATTACTGTATTAAAATCCATTTTGTCAATGACAAACGTTTGCATGAAATGAGTTTTATACAAGCGTTTGCGTAAAATGCCCAGCCGGCAAGCGTTTGCACAAAAAAGCAATGGTATGATTCTCTATGTTTGATCTGCAATTGCAAATCGCTCTCTTACCTCTTGTTATTACAGGGTGTTTTTGCCGGAAGAAAAACACAAGAAATGTTTTTGATCATTACCCGCCTTTAGAACCTGCCTGGCATTGTTATTTTTTAAAAACCAAACTAAATCTCATTGTAATGAAAAAGCAAGTTACTTTCCTGGGTATTTTTCTTTTGCTGTTGCTCATATCTGCAAAAACACAAACCAACAGTTTTTATGTAGATGGTTCACTCAGCACAAACGGCAATGGTACACTGGGTAGTCCATGGAACCGTATCTGGTATGCCGTTAACCGCACAAGGGATACTACTAAAGATGAAGTGGTGTATATTAAAGCTGGTACGTACAGCATTGATCCAAACGACTTTCTGACGCAGTTGTATATCGGCAGTGCCAATGGTGGTGGCGGCGGTAAGTATTTAACGCTTCGCACGTATGCAGGCGACGAGGGAAAAGTGATCATCGACGGCAAAAATCTCACCACCAATCCTTATTATCCCAACATGCTGGTTATAAGCGGTGCCAGCTATGTGAAACTGCAAAACCTGGTGTTCCGCAATTTAAAAAACACCAGCGGTTATGCATTGAATATTCAGTCTTCACAAAATGTACAGGTGAATAACTGTGCTTTTGATTCTTTATACTGGACCAGCACCAGTGCGGAGTATGGTTATCCTACAGTGAATAACAGCAGCAACTTTATTCATGCTGTTTACCTGTATGGCAACAGTTCTGTAAGCTTCAGCAATGATACCTTACGGAATGCTGCCCCGGGTTGGGGTGAATTTATCAAGGATGCAGGAGGCAACAGCAGCGTTACCAAAACTGCACTGATCACATCGGGCGTTACCGCTGTGGCATCAGATTATTATGTAGCACTAACGGGTAACGATACCACAGGAAGCGGGTCTGTAAATAACCCGTGGCGGACATTGGCCAGGGCAAATGAACTGGCCGGTATCAATTACACTTATTCACCATCAGTATTGATCGAAGCGCCGGTAAATATTTATCTCCGTGCGGGTACTCACAAACCATCCACCAACGGAATTTTTATTGGCAGCAACCGTGGCACCAACAACCAGTGGTATACCATCCGGAATTATCCCGGTGAAAATCCTATCCTCGACGGAAGCAATATCAGCACCAAATTTTCTGCTCTTATTGCTATCGCTGATGCAAAGCTGGTGCGTATTGAAGGATTGAAGCTGACGAAGATGACAAATGACTCATTATTGCAATATGCGTCACCTTCGGTGGGAACAAAGGATACAAGATTTGGAGTAATTGTGAGCGGGCAGTCAAAGTACATTGTTATTAAGAATAATAAGATCTACGATATGGCCTGGACAAGAAATGCCGCCCTGCAAAAAACACCCACTGCCAGTGATAACCTGAATCCCTTGGTTGTGTTGGGTACTACAGATGTGTCCATAAGAAATGTAGTGATAGAAGATAATGAAGTATACAATAATATCACCGGGTATGCAGAGGCTGTAACGGTGAATGGGAATGTGGATTCTTTTGCCATCATCAACAACCTGGTTTTTGACAACGCTAATATTGGCATAGTGGCGGCGGGTAATTATCAATGGGTGGTGGATGACCCAGGCTTTACGGTGACAGCACCATATAATTATGCAAAAAATGGTTTTATCCTTGGTAATACAGTATACAGGAATATCTCTCCCATAGCAGTATCGGCGGGTATTTACCTGGATGGATCAAGAAATGTACTGGTGGAAGACAACGAATCTTACTGGAATGGCACCGGTATTTCTGTAGGCAATGAGCAATACAACAGTGTGAGCGGCTACCATACTGTAAACAGCAATATCATGAGAGAGAACCTGAGTGCCGGTCTGTATTATGGCAGCACCAATTCAACCTCCTGGGTAGAATATTGCACCGTAAAGAACAATACCATAAAAGATAATTATATTATTGACACAGACCTGCGGGCAAGGGCAAATAACCAATATGGCATCACCGATGCATCCCAGCGCTATACGGAAGTAAACATTTACCGCCTGCGGAACAGTATGTTCAAACAGAATACGATCGAATCAATGTCAAATATTGTATTGGGTTTATACCTTACCCAAAATGCCGATACACTAAAGTGGAATGAGTACTATGTGATAAGTGAGGATGCCTGCCAGGCTATTTTTGTACAGGATAAAAATAATGATGGTTCCATCGTGTCGCCCACAGATTCTATTTACACTAACTTTCACCAGTATGCGCTTCGAAGCGGCTACGACCAGGAATCGGAATGTGAGGGACAGGAATACAGCGCTTCCGGTTGCGGTACTTCCGGGAGGCCGGCGCCGGTAAGAGCGATACAGGAAAACAATGCTGTACCTATCACCGTGTATCCCAATCCGGCAACAAATAATATTACCCTGCAGTTGGGGTTAAAGAATGCAGGCCTGGTGAATATTACGATGATGGATATTTCCGGCAGGTTATTATATAACAGGCAGCAGGAATATGCTGCGGGTAAACACGCCATCAGCATTACTTCCTTAAAGCAAAAAGGTATCGTTGCAGGAACCTACCTGCTAAAAGTAGCAACAGCAGCAGAAACAAAAATTTCAAAACTGATTGTACAATAGTTTTTCATTGGTTCTTTTATTGACATGACCGCTGCATTTTTGCAGCGGTTTTTTCTTAAAATAAATCTCTGGAGGATATAAAATAACTAAGCATGTTGAAGCAGATTTACCATCCATTGCTTTTAAAATAAAAGAGGCAGGCATAATTTTTAACTGCCTGATGAACGGTTTTAGTTTCTACCAGTAACCGGGTAAGCCGCCTCTTTTTCTCCGGTGACGCCGCAGGCGGCAATGAAAAAAATGTGAAGCTAATTTTTTTCATAGGTGAAAAAGTAGCGGTGTCCTGGTTATCCCGATAGCTTTCGGGACCCCCCGGCAGCGGAGGTGAAACTGTAAACATTCAGAGTGCTTAATTAAATAAACGGCTTTAAGTTATAGCTGCAACTTCTTATCAAAATAAGTGAATAGTATTACGCAACCGCTTGCACAAATTCCCATCCTGTCAAACGTTTGCACAACTATTTCCCAAATGCAAGCCTTAAGTTTACATCACAAATTCAATCTTGCAATATGACGCACATCAACCGGAGAAATTTCATCAACAGTACTGCATTGGCGGGAGCAGGACTTGCACTCATGCCGCAATCGATCAAGGCCATGAGCAGTGCTAAAAAAGACAAAGTGAGGGTAGGGGTCATTGCCGTTGGCTTAAGAGGACAATTGCACCTGGAGGAAATGCTGAAACGGAATGATGTGGAGATCATTGCGATGGCCGACCCCGATAAATCCATGATGGCGATGGCGCAAAAACTGGTGCAGCGGTTCAATAAAAAAGCACCTGTTGAATATACTAACGGCAACGAAGACTATAAGAACTTATTAAAGCGGGATGATATCGATGCGGTATTCATTGCATCTCCCTGGGAATGGCATGCGCCGCAGGGCATTGATGCTATGAATGCAGGGAAGATCGTAGGCATGGAAGTATGTGGTGCCATCAAATTACAGGATTGCTGGGATTTTGTAAACACCTCGGAAAAAACAGGTATACCCATTATGCCATTAGAAAATGTTTGTTACCGCCGGGATATTATGGCCGTACACAACATGGTGCAGAAAGGTTTGTTTGGTGAGATATTGCATTTGCAAGGTGGCTACCAGCATGACCTGCGGGGTGTATTGTTCAATGATGGCGTTTCACCTTATAACAGTGGTGCAGAATTTGGCGACAAAGGATACAGTGAAGCCAAATGGAGAACACAACACTATGTTGACCGGAATGGTGAAAACTATCCCACCCATGGCTTAGGCCCTGTTGGTACCATGATTGATGTAAACCGCGGCAATCGTTTAACAGCACTATCATCTGTAGCAACCAAATCAAGAGGCTTAAACCGCTACATCAAAAATCATCCAAAGGGTGGTGCCAGTCATCCCAATGCGAAGATCAACTACAAACAAGGCGATATTGTAACCACACAAATACAAACGGCTAACGGCGAAACCATTCTCCTTACACTGGATACATCCTCACCACGTCCATATAATCTGGGTTTTCGTGTACAGGGCACCGATGGTATCTGGCAGGAGTTTAGTGAAGGGGAATTTAAAACCGGCATGGTGCATATAGATACGGTTAGCGAAAAGCATCACTGGGATAACCCGGAAGTATTCTTACAAAGCAACGATCATCCTTTGTGGAAGCGGTATGAAAAAGATGCTGCCAACTCTGGTCATGGTGGTATGGATTTTTTTGTTGACAATGCGTTTATAGAATGTATCAAACGGGGTGTGGAATTTCCATTGGATGTGTATGACCTGGCCACCTGGTATGCCATTACTCCATTGAGCGAACGATCCATCACAGAAGGCGGTTCATTGCAGCAGATACCTGATTTTACAAGAGGGAAATGGAAGACGAGGAGGGCGGTGTTTGGAAAGTCAGAGGAATATTAAAGCGGCCTCCCCAAACCCCTCCCAAGGACGGGCTTCAGACTCTGGCAATTACAGGCAGTTTTTTAAATAGCCGGGGTGGCAAATTTGATTGTAAAGGCACAAATGAAAAATATGGAAGAACAAATATTCATTAAAGGTATAAAGTTCCGCTCCCTCTCTTTGGGAGAGGGAGTTGGAGGGAGAGGCCGCTTATGTTAACAGAAACATTATCCCCCCACAAAACCCTCTCCTTTGAAAAAATACCCACCAATGTTTTTTCAACAGAAGACGAAGCCTGCAATGCTGTAGCGGATGAAATAGCTGCACTGATAAAACAACGCAACCGCAACGGGCAAACGACTGTACTCGGCCTGGCTACCGGTACCACACCCAAAAAAGTGTATGCGGCACTGATAGCCTTGTATAAGAAAGGATTAAGTTTCCAGAATGTTATCACCTTCAACCTGGATGAATATTATCCCCTGCAGCCCGATGCCATACAGAGTTATAAAAAGTTCATGACAGATAATTTTTTTAACCATGTAGATATCGACGCAAACAATTGTTTTATTCCCAGTGGTGCGGTGGCACAGGAAAAAATAAAAAGCCATTGTGAAGAATATGAGCGAAAGATAGAAGAATGCGGTGGAATTGATTTTCAATTGCTGGGTATTGGCCGTAACGGGCATATTGGTTTTAATGAACCCGGCAGTCATGTAAATGCTGCCACAAGGTTGATCACGCTGGATCATTTGACAAGATTTGATGCAGCCTACGATTTTGGCCAGCTGGCCAATGTGCCACGCAAAGCCATTACCATGGGGGTGGGCACTATATTAAAAGCAAAACGAATTGTATTATTAGCCTGGGGCGAAAGAAAAGCAGGCATCGTAAAGCAGGCAGTGGAAGGACCCGTTACGGAATTTGTACCCGCCAGTTATTTGCAAGGCCATCACAATGTTGAATTTGTTTTAGATGAAAGTTGCGCCGCAGAACTCACAAGGTTTAAAACGCCGTGGCTTACGGATGATGTGTCCTGGAACAATGGCATGATCAAAAAAGCGGTGACACATTTAGCACTGGCATTGAATAAACCCATTTTGAAACTTACCAATAACGATTACAATCAAAATGGGTTGAGTGACCTGCTGGCTTTGTATGGGCAAGCCTATGAAATCAACATCGAAGTATTCAATCAACTGCAGCGTACCATCACAGGCTGGCCGGGAGGTAAGCCCAATGCAGATGATACCTACAGGCCAGAGCGGGCAACGCCGGCAAAAAAGAAAGTACTCATTTTTAGTCCGCACCCCGATGATGATATCATTAGTATGGGCGGCACTTTTCAAAGACTGGTTGACCAGGGGCATGAAGTGCATGTGGCTTATCAAACCAGTGGAAACATTGCAGTGGCGGATGATGAAGCGTTGCGTTTTATAGAGTTTGTAAAAGATTATAATCAACAGTTTGGCATACAAAGCCCCAATGCAGAAAAGATCTACGATGAGGCACTCGCTTTTTTAAAAATAAAAAAGAATGGTGAAAAGGATACAGCAGCGTTGAGGCAGGTAAAAGGGATCATCAGGAGGGGCGAAGCAAAAAATACCTGCCGCTATGTAGGAGTGCCACAGGAACGGGTACACTTTTTAAACCTGCCATTTTATGAAACCGGCCTGGTAGAAAAAAGCCCCATTGGTGAGGATGATTTTCAGATCATTGCCACCTTGATCGAACAAATACAACCACACCAGATATATGCTGCCGGCGACCTGGCCGATCCGCACGGTACACACAGGGTTTGTTTAGATGGCATATTCGAAGCCGTTAGAAGATTAAAGCAACAGCCGTTTATGGAGGATTGCTGGCTATGGCTATATAAGGGAGCCTGGGCAGAATGGGATATCGACCTGATAGAAATGGCGGTGCCAATGAGTCCCGGACAGGTGCTGCAAAAACGCAATGGCATTTTCAAACACCAAAGCCAGAAAGACGGCGTGGTATTCCAGGGTACTGATAGCCGTGAGTTTTGGCAGCGGGCGGAGGACCGCAACCGGGCAACAGCAGAATTGTACAATAAACTGGGGCTGGCAGAATATGCGGCGATGGAGGCTTTTGTAAGATGGCATTTTTAGGGTCGGGGCGCTTTCAGCGACCTGAACCATAAACCAAAGCTGCAATTTTTTCTCATAAGCAAGTTTTGATTTTTGGTAGAAGACAAGGCATCACGGAAGCGTGGTGCTTTTTTGTTGAAGTACTTGACCAACTAAAGTTTATAAAATTTGTAAATGTAGTTGCGGACAGAATTGCTCCAGCCTTTCAATAAAACAGGATATCCTACCTTGCAATCACATGCAGAATTTCCACTTTTACAAAACTTCGGCTGGCTGGTTTATTGACCTGCCTGAGTATGTAGCGCAAGGCGGCAGTATAGGTGACCTGCAAATGGTAGAGGGTGCAGACATTATGCTTGACCTGGTAGCAGGAGGTGAACAAAAAATAAACCTCGTGATTGCAAGCGAGCCTTTTGAAGGCAGCGAACAACTAATACTTATTGAAACCTGTGATCCATCAATTGGCGGTGGTTATTACTTTATGCAGCAATATAACGGCGTTGACATTAACCAGCGAATTTGGTTGTGTGCAGTTACAACATTTGTATTTGGCAACCTGCCTGCTGCAATTTTTATAAAAAGAGGTAAGTGAATTTTATTGCTGTACGAAGATGGATTTACTTACTAAAAGAAAACATCAAACCTTTTTATTTATTTCTTTACATATTCATGCTCCCAAAAATCTGCATTCTTTATGCCCAATACCACCGGGTCAAACACCGGATCTTTCCCTTTCTTCTTTTGTTTTTCATAATCTTTTAAACTGAGCAAAGCAGGCTTTTGTAAAATAATGATTGCAATTACGTTCAGCCAGGCCATGATGCCTACACCCATATCGCCCAGGTCCCAGGCAATGGTGGCGGTACGAATACATCCAAAGAATACAGCTGCCATAATAGCGATTTTTAAAAGGAACACCGGCACAGAACCGGCTTTATTGCGGGTGATATAGGTAACATTGGTTTCAGCAATATAGTAATAGGCCATTAAGGTGGTAAATGCAAAAAAGAAAAGTGCTACTGCCACAAAATAGCTGCCCATACCTACATAGCCTTCATGAAAAGATTGCTGACCGCTGCTGAACGCTTTGTCAATGGCTGCCTGTGTGTAGATGGCGCTGCCTTCCACCTGCTTTACGCCATCCTGCACATGATACACGCCGCCGTCGACCAGCAAACTGCCATCAGCGCCTTTTACGTTATACATGCCCGTTATGAGTATCATGAAGGCCGTGGCTGAGCAAACAAAAAGTGTATCAATATATACAGAGAATGCCTGCACCAGGCCCTGCTTGGCAGGATGTGTTACTTCGGCTGCTGCAGCAGGATGTGGCCCGGTACCTTGCCCGGCTTCATTGCTGTATACCCCACGTTTTACCCCAATGGTGATCATGGCGCCGATGATACCTGCAAAAGTTTCCCTGGCACCAAAGGCACTTGAAAAAATGAGTGATAATACTCCGGGTACCTTATCATAGTTCATCGCTACGATCACAACGGCTACGATGATATAAGCCAGCGCCATAAAGGGCACAACAAACTCTGCTACTTTTGCAATGGAGCGTATACCGCCAAAAATGATGAGCCCCAGCAATACCGCCAGCAAAATGCCGGTGTACATATGCTGTACATTAAATGCACTTTTAACCGCTGCTGCAATACTGTTAGATTGAACACCGGGAAGCAAGAGTCCGCAGGCCAGGATGGTGCTCACTGCAAACACAGTTGCATATATCTTACCCGCTTTTTTATTTTTAAAACCTTTTTCAATATAAAAAGCCGGCCCCCCCCTGTATTGTCCCTGTTCTTTTCTTTTGTAGATCTGTGCCAGGGCAGATTCAACAAAAGCAGAACCTGAGCCCAGGAAAGCAACAGCCCACATCCAGAATACAGCACCGGGACCACCGATAAAAATAGCCGTAGCCACACCCGCAATATTTCCCGTACCAACTCTTCCCGAAAGAGAAACAGCCAGTGCCTGGAAGGAAGAAATGCCTGCAGCAGATTTATCACCTTCCAGCATTGTTTTAAACATATCCTTTATAAGCCGCACCTGGAAGAATCGCATGCGGACAGAAAAGTAAATACCTGTTAGTAACAGTAAAAAAATAAGTGCATTGCTCCAGATGATGCTGTTGGCGGCTTTTACGAAGCCTTCAAAATATTCCATGCAGTGGTTTTATAGGATAGCAATATAAAGTTTATTCTGCTGGCATATGATTCCAATTTTCAACCAGTATCCCGTAAGGCATGACTGGTTTCGCACACTGATAACTAGTTCTTTTAATGCATTCAGTCATTGTGCCAAGTCATTGCCGATTAAGATTATGTTGTACATTCATTCTCCATATAATGCGGCTACCGCCGTAAAATTTAACCAACATGAGAAGAGCTATACCCTTTTTCTTCCTCTTGCTGATATCAGCAAAACTATTTGCACAAACGAATATTCCCAATGGAACCGTAAGCGGAACCTGGACAGCGGCGGGATCGCCCTACCTGGTGCAGGGCAATATTATGATAGCCAATGGCACAACCCTTACCATTCAGCCAGGCGTAACCGTTAGTTTCCAGGGCAGTTACCGGTTGCTGGTAAGTGGCCGGCTCATTGCGGCAGGTACAGCGGCAGACAGTATCCGGTTCACAGCAGTGGATACTACTGCAGGATGGCTGGGTATCCGGTTTGAGAATACATCTTCCAATAATGACAGCTCCTTTATTAGTTTCTGCAATGTTCAATACGGTATTTCTGGTGTGAACGGCGGCGGGATCTATGTTCGCAACTTTTCAAAACTCCGCATTACAAATAGTGCTGTTTCCAATTGTTGGGCAGTAAATGGCCGCGGTGGGGGTGCTATCTATATCGAAGGATCAAATGCACTCATCAGTGGTAATAAAATATTTCGCAATCACGCCATATCTGGTGGCGGCATATTTGTAAATGGCGGCAGCCCGATGATCACCAATAACAACATTTTGTATAATGATAACAGGCAGCCACCACCGCAGATTGGCGACCCTGGTTCAGATCCAGACAGTTATGGCGGGGGTATTTTATTGTTTGGTACCACCAACGCAACGGTGAGCAATAATACCATTAGTTACAATAGTTGTCTGTATGGTGGTGGATTAGGCCAGCAAAGTGGTGCGGTGCTGGCAACTAATAATGTGATCAGCTATAATGAGGCTGTTTCAGGTGGCGGCATTTATTCAACCGACGGAGGACAGTACAGGAATAATACCATTTCTTTTAATACTGCCAGTTTATCTGGAGGCGGTGCTTATTGTGAAGGCTTTTCAAACGGCTTCTCGAATAACAGTATTATTCACAACACTGCTTCAAAAGCAGGCGGCGGATTTATATTCGGACCGGGAACATCGGTGATTTTTCATAACCTGATCGCCAATAATACGCTGACATCACCCCCGGACAATGATTTACATGGTGGGGGAGGAGTGTGTGTGAATGGAGGTTCCACCTTTGTTCAAATGGAAGGCAATATTATCGTTAACAATACTGGAATAAACGGCGGTGGTCTTTTCGTTTACGGCGGTTTTGAATCCCTGGGCAATAATACAATAGCGAACAACAATGCACAAAAGGGTGGAGCAATATATTGTATCAATGCTACTTCTTTGGAATTATTAAACAGCATCATTTGGGGTAATACAGCTACGGTGGCCGGTCAGCAAATATTTTTAAGTGACGATGTGTCTGATCCGATCATACGTTACAGCGATATCATGGGAGGCTTGCCCGGAATTGACGTCAACGGTAATTTTTACACCGGCCTGTATGAGGATAATGAGGACTTTGATCCTTTATTCACCAATCCTGCTGCAGGTAGTGGTCACCTGTTTGATGGAGTAACAGCCGGATGGGCTTTGTCTACCAATTCGCCAGCCATTAATGCCGGTAAGCCAGATATCACTTACACCGCAAAAGATTTTGCTGGTAATATACGGGTAGTAGATGGCAGGATTGATATGGGGGCCATTGAAGATCAAACAACAATACCACCTACAGCTACCGTATCAGGAGGAGGAATCGTTTGTCCGGGAGCAACCCGGCCAACAGTAGTGTTTAATTTTACACTTGGTACTTTCCCTTTTACCCTGGTATATAGTGTCAATGGTGTGGCACAAACACCGGTAACGGGTATCAATACACTACAATACAGTATTGCCAATGCAGCACCAGGTACATATGCCGTGGTCTCTATAACTGACCCCTTTACCTCCGGCCCAACCAGTGGCACAGCTACTGTAACAATAGAACAACCTGTTGCAGGTTTCGCCGTAAACAATACTACCCAGTGTGTGGCAGGTAACCTTTTTGTTTTTACAGACAGCTCAATGCTGAATACCAACTCAACTATTACCAGATGGTCGTGGAATTTTGGAGATGGGGTCACTGACAGTGTCGCCAATCCCAGTCACACGTACAGCAATGCCGGCAATTATAATGTGCGGCTTACGATCCTGACTTCTGCAGGTTGTACCAATTCCATTACCCGAATGGTGTCGGTACAGTCATTTTCTATTAACCCATTGCAAGACACGGTAAGAACTTATTCAGACAGCTTGCAGCTGAATGCCGGCTCAGGCTATGTCCGGTATCTATGGAGCAATGGGGATTCCACTAATTTCATTATAGTAAAAACTACAGGTAAGTATAAAGTAACGGTTACTAACGGTACAGGCTGTACGGCAAGCGACAGCGTTTATGTTGAATTCAGGAAACTTAAAACCCTGTTTATCGACAGGATACAAAATCTTTGCAATGTGGCTTCTTTCCCGCTTTCCGTAAAAGCGAAAAGCCTTACCAATATTATCGGACTGCAGGGCACTCTCCGGTGGAACTCCTCTGTGATGACTCTTGATTCAGTAAGTTTTACCAACACAGCGATCAACATCACCGCTGCCAATGTGAATTTGTCTAATAAAGCAAGTGGTTTCATCACTTATAGCTGGAACGATAATACATTGACAGGTAAAACAGTAGCAGACAGTACGGAGTTGTTTACTTTGTGGTTCACTAAGCCCGGCGCAACATTTACTACTACACAAACTGTGTCCTTCAGTTCAAGTCCTACAGCATTGGAAATTGACAGTATCAACCTGAGCAACAATGCCCCGGTGCTTGTTACAGAAACAAGTTATATTAATGGAAGCGCCGGTTTCAGGAGCACAGCAGCTTTAACCAGTCTTCAGCTGGATGATTGTGACAGCGTACAGTATAACAACAGGTTTTATTTTGAAAATACACAGTTATTCGACACCGTTAAGTATGCCGGTTCAAACTGCGACAGTATCATCAGGAATGTAACCATCACTGTCTACGATAGTGTTGTACATCCATCGATATCCATTTTTGCCAGCAATACCAATATCATTAACGGTAGTACAGTTATGTTTACTGCCACTACCAGTTTTGGAGGCAGCAATCCATTGATACAATGGTATAAAAATGGGGTTTTAATACCCGGGCAAACAAGCGGGCAGTATATTACCAATACACTCAGCGGAGGTGATACCGTATATGCTGTTTTAAGAAGCAGTTTTTCCTGTGCATCCGATTCGTTGAATGTATCAAACCCGGTTGTGATCACGGTGCGGTATAATGTCACAGGCACTATCCGGGGTCCACAGGGCGCTACCACCAGGCAGCCTTCTATTGCTATTACAGGTTCCGGCAACAGTATAGTTACCACTAATGGAAGCGGTTCTTATTCCACCTTGCTCACCGGTGGACCCTCACGAAATTATGTGCTGAAACCATTTAAAACAAATGATTTCAACAGAACAAATGGCGTGTCAACACTCGATATTGCTATCATCCAGAGCCATATTTTATCAGCTACTTTATTTGCTACTCCTTATCAATGGATAGCGGCAGATGTTAACCGGAGCGGTTCTGTAACCTCATTGGATATATTGCTTATCCGCCGTCTTATTTTAGGACTCAACACCGGCTTTAATGGAAACAGTGTATGGACATTTGTTGATACCTCCAATGCGGGTTTTGATCCATTGACGCCATTGCAGTACCGCGACAGTATTGTACTGAACGACCTGTTCACGGATAAATTCAACCTCAATTTTATCGCCATAAAACTGGGTGATGTAAATTTTGATTATAACAATACCGTTTCAAGACCACTGTCTCCAGGCAAACCCGTGGTTTTTTATTATGATGATATACAAGCTGGTAAAGAAGAAACTATCCGGTTACCCGTGAAAGTAAAAGATTTTAAAAATGTATTGGGTGCACAATTCACCCTGGGTTTCAATCCTGCTGCATTGGTATTTGAAGGAGTGGAAAACAACCCGCTTAACATGAGTTTTGCCAGCAACCACAGCAGTGAGGGAAAACTCGCTTTTATCTGGAACGACGCACAAAACAGGCTGGCTTCATTAAATGACGGTGATACACTGATGGTAGTAGTTTTTAAAACAAACCAGCTTTTTGCAGAAGAGGATATTACGATCAACTCAGATATTACAGCCGCAGAATTATGGGATGGCGATTACAAAAAACATGCAATCATAAAAGGATCCGGAAAGCTGCTTCACAAAAAGAACCTTGATTTTACCAGTGAGTCTTTTGATGTAACACCCAATCCTACAGACGGTCCATTGCAAATAAAGATCAGGCTGCTGCTGGATAAAAATATCCGGATCGATTTGCTGGATATGAGCGGAAGAATAATTTTTACGCAGGAACAAACCGGGGTTAAAGGAATAAATAATATCAGTATTGATCTGCAAAAAAAGCAGCCGCTTGCTTCCGGTGTTTATTATCTTAGGCTCACTGGTATAAACGGTACTGTTAAAAGTAAAAAGATAGTATTAACAAAGTAATAAACAAACAGTACACAACTAATTGCAACATGAAAACGAACTGCAGGATATTCCTGGTCTTTATTTTACTAGCCGTGTCTGCAAAACTCAGCGCCCAAAAAAAGCTGGCAATTGACAAGAGGGAACAGGATTGCGATTCAATTTTTACTATTGCTGTACGTACCCAAAGCATAAGCAATGTGGTGGCCCTGCAGGGAAGTATCGTTTGGGATACGGCAGTGGTTAAATATAACGGCATCAGCTTCGGCTCCGCCGCTATTCAGTTTTCATTTGCCAATGTGAATGTGACTGCTGTTGCCAGCGGATACCTTACCTTTTTATGGTTTGATGACAATGTACAGGGCAGAACAGTAGCAGACAGCACTGCTTTGTTTACATTGACTTTTGCCCGCAACGGCGCAGGTAACGGCAGGGGATATGTGAATTTCAGCAACAGCCCAACCCAACTGGAAATGGATACTACAGACAGCAATGGTAATCCTGTAAACAACCGCGATGCAGTATTTGAAAATGGGTTTGTTACCACGCCTTACTCCTACCAGTTTATTGGTTCCGGCAACTGGAGCCTTGCTGCTAACTGGATAAATAATAAAATACCACCTTCCGTACTGTCTGCCTGTTCACAGATCATTATTAACCCTGCTGGCAGTGCTGTTTGCACACTTGATGTGCAACAAGCGGTTTTACCAGGATCCGCCATCAGTGTAGCAACAGGTAAACGGTTGCTGGTGCCTGGCAATATAGAGGTGGAGTAACTGGCGCTATACACAATAATTAAGGTGGATGAAAACATTTTATCCCCTAAAAAAAGATTGCACAGGCTAAGCCTGCAGTTAATAATTACATAATAATCCACACCCGCTGTCCGCCTCTTTTTTTATCACGCTGATGGCATACATTTGGACTTTTTTCACCACAATCCGGAAAAGTATGTCCAAACGCTACCTGCTTATTTTATCAATTGTTATTTCACAGGCGTCCTACAGCCAATGCCCTGTGATCAATGGTGCACTAATAAATGCCTGTGCCGCCGATGGTGTTACCGAAGGCATTAACGAGTTTGTTTATTTTACAACCGGTGCTTCAGGTGCAGTGTCTTTATACAAGCTGAGTTATGGTTCAAGAAACCCGCCTGCTACACAAAATCCCACTGCTTACTTATCAGGTGCGGATGCAGCAGCTAAAGTGGGTCCTGGTTCTGTCATCGTGCAGCCGGGAAAAACATTGACAGAAGTTACGTCATCGTCTACCATTATCCCTGCCGGCAGCAGCGTGGTATTTATTCCTTATAATCTGGACCAGGCTTATGACCTGTCTGCACTTTGTAAAAACGACCAGGTGTATGTGGTGTATATCAATATTGATAATCCAACAGACAGCAGGTGGATGCCCGGTGGCACAATGGCCAATGCGGCTGCAGCAGAACGTTATATTCAAATAGCCTATAACGGTGATGATTGCACGGGAAATGTAAGGTCATACGAAGGAGCATTGTGGCCTAACCCTGGTAATACACCTGAGGCCGAAGGAAACTCGTTGGCCTGGGATGACCAGGACAGTCTTTCTTATTTGAACAACGGCTGTTCGGAGATCATTGTTACGCCGGTAAAACTCGTTTCGTTCAATGCGGCTAAGAATGGAAATGATGTGGCTGTAAAATGGAAAACAGCCAATGAATTAAACACAAAAGAATTCCAGGTGGAATGGTCGGCTGACGGAAGAAACTTTAGCCCCATCGGCACGGTAAATGCTGTTGGAAATTCTGATGTTCCAAGAAATTATGCTTTCACCCACAGGCAAGTTGCTGCGGGCAATAATTTTTACAGGCTGAAAATACTGGATGCCAATGGAAGCTTTGTTTATTCACCAATCGTTAAACTCAACTTTACTGGCAGGGGCAGCATCAAAATTTATCCCAGCATTACCCATGGCGAATTACATGTAGAACTGAATGCAACCAAACAGGAAGCAACTACTGTAATGGTACTGGATCTTGCAGGAAGATTATTGTCGTCCAGGAAAATGCCCGTGCTGGCTGGTTATAACAGGATAGATCTTACGGTGAATAATTTACCAGCTGGTGAATACATTTTAAAGCTGGTAAATAACAGTGACAATATCATTACAAGATTTGTAAAAATGTAAGCCAAAGATTACCTCAGAGATCTCATCAAAGACGCACTTAATAATAAACCTGTCTTATACAGCTTTGCTGCAAAGACAGGTTTTTATATTTCATCCCAAAAATCAACAGTTATTGCTAGCATAACCTCAGTTGATACAGCATGACTGATCGTTGAATACATTGATCTTTACATTTGCTCATTGTTAGCCAACTCAAATAAACATGCTTAAAAAATATTTTGTCATCCTTGTTATCAGTGTTTGCCTGCAGCCGCTGGTTGCCAAAGCGCAAATGGCAGATTCTATAAAAAATTATATTGACAGTGCCATTGGCATCCTGCAACAAAATTCAATATATGCCGCCAGGGTAAACTGGCCTGCTATGAAAGAGGCGGTGCACCAAAAAGCAGCGGGTGCCAAAACAAAAGCTGAAACATTTGGGGCACTAACTCTTGCCTTTACAGCATTGGGCGATAAGCATGCAGCTTATTACCACTATGATGATATGTTCAGGTTGCCGGACACATTGTTGGACAACCGCTATGATGATTCTATAAAAGCAGCCTGGAAAAGAGGGCCGGGACTATTTGAACAAATGATCGGGGATTTTGCCTATATCAACGTGCCGTTTATGGGCGTCACAAAACAGGAAGACATTGACAGGAATGCTAATTGGTTGTACGAAGCGGTATCGAAACTGGCGGCCAATGGTCCTAAAGGATGGATCATTGATCTTCGCCGGAATGCAGGTGGCAATATCAGGCCGATGATGGCCGGGCTGGCTATGTTTTTCAATGATGGCGTGCTGGGTTATTGTATAGACAGGGACGGCAAAGCAAGTGATGAAACGGCTGTTAAAGAAGGCCATTTTTTGATTGATGGAGCCATACAGGCGGCCATCCATAATAAAATAGTTGGTGTTCAACATGCGAAAGTTGCCGTACTTGTTGGGCCCGGCACCGCCAGCTCTGGAGAAGGCGTGGCAGCTATTTTTAAGCAAAGACAGCATACAATGTTGTTTGGTGAAGCCACAGCAGGGCGTGGCAATGCCACGGAGGGTTTTGTTTTTAATAATGACCAGTCCTACTTTCTTATCTCTACCGCATATCTCGGTGATAAAAACAAAAAAGCCCTTCCTGAATATGTAGTGCCCCATGAGATCATAAATGCGAATAATGCTTTTAGTAGTCTCCATGCTGATCATGTGGTGAGGGCGGCTATCAATTGGTTACAACAGTAATGTTCCCCGAACTGGTTTTCTGCCATGGTTAGTGTCCTCATGAACCATGGTAAATATTACTTATACAACTGCTGCCTGTGTTCACTAAAGTAAATCTTCCTTTTTGTTTTTGGCAAGAATTGCATCGTTACAGCAGATCCATCAGCGGCATATTCCAGTTGGTATACTTCAAAAAAATCATGTTTACCTGTTTTGCGCAACTGGCGGTAGAAGATCTTTGCGTACTTCACTGTTTCATCAATGAGCTTATTCAGTTTTGCTGCTGGAATTTTTTCAACGATACTCATTGGATGTATGCCGGCACGATACAATGCTTCGTTGCGGATCTTATTGCCAACACCGCTAAAAATATCCTGGTCCATCATGATGTCAGCTATCAGCTTTGTTTGTTTCTCTTTTATTAGGGACTTAACATACACTTTATCAAACTGCTCACTTAGGATATCCGTGCGCCAGTCATATACTTCTTTCAATGGCTTTTTGAGTTTGCTGGCAGATACCACATAGCCGTTGATCTCCCCTTTTGCAAACTCAAGATAGAAGGAGCGGTTTACTTTTTTTCGTTCATTGATCAATACATCTCCGAATAAGCCCAGGTGTATTTTCACAACACCGTTGGCGAATACCAGCAGCAAATGTTTGCCCCAGGTTTGTATATCCAATAGCTTTTTTCCTTTCATCCAGGCAGTGGGCATTTTACCATAACCGCCGGCTTTTTTTACTACTTTATTTTTGAAAGGTGCTAAGTTGTCTTTAAGAAATAATATGGAAGGGCCTTCGGGCATCGGTTAAAATGTTTCATTTAAGTTGAGAAAGAAACCACGTTGACCATATTTGCCAAATGCATAGTCCAGGCAAAGATTGGTACGGGTATGTTTATTAAATAAAATACGGATGCCGGCACCATAGCCCGGTTGCCATTCCTTAAAAAGTTTAGTGCCCCATTCATCATTAGCGGTTTGCAAATTGCCAAAAGCCACACCACTTAAAAAGCCGTTGCTCATGATGGGAAAGCGGTATTCAATCTCTGTATAATTGTATTGTGTGCCTTTAAAGAAACCCGACTTGTAACCCCTTCCACTGCGAAAGGAAGCATCTTTTGCAGTGCCTGGTAATTCAAGATAGGGCAATACACCACTGATGATATACGAGCCCCAGTTCCAGAATGCCAGCACATGCTCCGGCCTCTTACGGGAGAGGCTAAGGTATTTTCTAAAATCGCCGGTAAACAAAAACGCATTTTTAGTGCTGCCCATCCAGGTTTGATTCAACCGTACACCAGCATCCACATAAAAACCTTTGAATGCCCTGTTCAGGTTATCACGGGTGGTATATTGAATATTAAATACCAAACCATTCGAGCTGTAATGTTCCCGGTTAAAGCCATACCGGTCTGTATAAACAGTATAAGGTGTTGTACCGGCAGGGTCTTTCCTGTCTTCAATGTTTCTTTTTACTTCAAAAGATACACCGGCACCGATAAAGAAATTGTTGGCTACTTCCCTGTAGGCCTTTTCTCTAAAAGTGTAATACATCGCATTCAGCACACGCTCCTGTCTTGTTGGGTTGCTCAGTATTTTGTCGTCGATGCTGGTGTGGGCTTCATTGCCAATGCCCAGCCCAAAATCGGGCACCACGGCTTTGGCGATCACCAATGCTCCCTGGAAATTCCATTTGTTGGCATTGGTGTACACGTTGTGGGTGATATAATAATTGATGATGCCCTTGGTGGTAACGGAGGCGGAGGAAGCAGCGATGGACATCAGTGTAGCCGGATCCTTTCCCAGTTTTCTTCCCACCACGGCTTTGACGCCCACCTGGAAACCGATGGTGGGGTTAGAAGAAATATTCGGTATCACCGTTATGCCCGATACTTTTTTACCGGGCTCATTTTTTTTGTGCAGGATCGTTTTAAACAAATCGCCCACATCATATTGATTGGATATATCATCCGGCTTGTTTACCACTAATTTCACCGAATCTATCTTTAAAGAATCCACCGGCATTTCTTGTCCACATACAGCACTCACAAAAAACAGCACCAACGCCGACATTAAAATCTCCTTTCTCATACCCTTCAATCTTGCAAATACCATTCCTTCGCATTTGTGGCAATTTTTCCCCAACGGCCTGGTGAGATTTTTGTTGCGTACAAAATATGGCAAGATCAAACAAGACAAAACCACCGAAGGACTTTAAGCCCGACGAAAAATTGACGCAGTCCAACAAAGGGTTTGTAGCCGGGAAAGATTTTAACACAGCCGGCGAAAAAGATTTCGGCGGACCGGTAA
>ENA-UOWO01002196-UOWO01002196.1-activated-sludge-metagenome-genome-assembly--contig:-NODE-2196-length-24602-cov-5.705300_pt1 | contig 24602 bp, 21 predicted proteins | sample MGYA00238148_ERZ761564 | MGnify/ENA primary metagenome ERZ761564 (study PRJEB28885, sample SAMN05720194) | activated sludge metagenome | isolation source: Anaerobic digester | place: USA... | reverse complement strand
TTAATCATCAAGCTATCGCAGCTGCTTAAGAAGAACTCAAAATCCTCATCAATATTCAATTCTTCAAGATATATCAAACTTAGCAATGATCCGGGGTGATTTCGAACAAAACTTTTAATCAGCGCATTATACCGCGCAACAAGGGTATCGATTTCTTCATTGATTTTTACCTGTTTATCAATATCTTCAGTGCTAAGATACTCTTCGTAGAGCTCGTTATATTTTTCATTTAATAAATTGCTTTCCATCATTACAAATGAATTCATCTTATTTTCATAAGAGCCTTCCATGACGATTTCATTTTTATTAATACCTATCTTCAAAGTATCGCCGGGATGTAATACAATTAAAAAACCATCTTCATCACCATAATAAAACATATATAAACTGGACTGTGAAGCCTGAAAATTCATTTCAAAGTTCGTATCACTATACACTGCCCCAGCAACTGTTTCATCACTACCATCAACACGAAGCAATGATACAGGGTCTCCTTTTTGTAAAACATCAATTTCCCCCAAAACCGCGATGTTTTGCTGTGCGATAGCTGGCAGAATTGTTGCTATCCATAATAATACTAACGATATTTTTTTATTCATAGCTGTCGGCATTTTAACTATAACTGTTTTCTTATTGCTATTGTTTTACAATTTGAGGCAATATATAAAAAAAACTATTTGCATCAAGTGCATTTCATCCAGAATTAGCATGTGCTTTTTTGTTATGTCAATTTCGAAGCTTTTTTTTATTTTTGACAAAACAAATTGTCGTGGCAAAACAGCAGCCCATAAAAAAGAAGATTATCACTGATCCTAAAAAAGTTGGGAAGCCTCTACCCATACCCGCCGTGAAAGCCAATCCTTATGCGATGATTGTAATCATAGTACTTGGGGCTATGCTGTATGCCAATACACTGACACATGACTACGCCCTTGATGATGCCATTGTAATATATGACAATCAGTTCACGTCAAAAGGGATTGCCGGGATTCCCGACATTTTCCGGTACGATACATTTACTGGCTTTTGGATGACAAGTTATCCGGGTGTTTCTGCCGAAAAAATCCAGGAAGATAAAAAACTGGTAGCCGGAGGTCGGTATCGGCCACTTTCTCTTGCGACGTTTGCCATGGAACTGCAGGTTTTTGGTGATAAAAGCACACTGAAAGGGGAAAATCCTAAAATAACCGGAAGGCCTTATATTAGTCATTTCAACAACATTATCCTCTACATTCTCACCACCCTGCTGCTGTATAAAATACTAGTCAGGCTGATACCCCCCAAACCTGAGACCCGGTGGTATATTTCGCTGCCTTTTGTGGTATCGGTACTTTTCCTTGCCCATCCGATACACACCGAAGCGGTAGCAAATATTAAAGGCCGTGATGAAATACTCACATTGCTCGGATCACTTTTGGCTTTATGGTTCACGTTAAAATACCTTGATACTAGAAAATTTATTAACCTGATATTTTCAGGGGTATCGCTTTTTTTGGGTTTGCTTTCAAAAGAGAATGCAATTACCTTTTTGGCAGTAATACCGCTTACCGTGTATTATTTTTCGAAACACAAGTTTGTAAAAACGCTGGGTGCTTATGTGCCTCTGTTGATTGCTGCCGGAGTATTTCTGCTCATACGTTATAGTATTCTCGGCGGAGGACGAGGTGAAAAAGAAATTGCAGAGGAACTCATGAACAACCCGTTCCTGTATGCCTCTGTTGGCGAAAAATTTGCAACTATTTTCCTTACTCTCGGTAAATACCTGCAGCTTTTGTTTTTTCCGCATCCCTTAACCTATGACTATTACCCAAAGCAAATCCCAATTGTCGGATGGAACGACTGGCGCCCTGTTGTTACTCTGCTTGCATATCTGGCACTGGGCTTTTATGCAATATGGGGTATGATTAAGAAACGTGACTTAATTTCGTACAGTATCTGGTTCTATATTATTCCATTATCGGTTGTTTCCAATATTTTCTTTCCGGTCGGCACTTTCATGAACGAACGATTCATATTTATTTCCTCTATAGGATTCTGCATTTTGATGGGTTGGATAATTACCGGACCATTGTTACAGTTGAGCGAAACACTCAAGATGAAAGCCACTTCACTAAGCATCCCTTTGCTTTGCATTCTTTTGGTGTTATATTCGGGAAAGACCTTTTCGCGAAATAAAGCATGGGAAAACGATTTTGTATTATTCACCACTGATGTGAAAACTTCCTACAATTCTGCCAAAAGCACATGCAGTGCTGGAGGTAAATTAATTGAACAAGCCCAGAAATCGGAGATAAAAAAAGACACTGCAATTCATAATCAATATTGCCGTGATGCGATAAAATATCTGGAGCAATCGATACAAATATATCCCGAGTACGTTGATGCTATCAACCTGTTGGGGAATGCATGGTATGAATACACTACCAACTCGGTAAAAGCTTTGGGTTGCTACACAAAAGTACTTTCACTGAAACCCTATCATGGCATTGCACTTAATAATGCTAAAATCATCATTATGAACTCGTATGGTTTACTCAATGCGGGCAAATCGTCAAACACGCCTGAAGAAATACTGGATGCCATCCAAAAACTCGACAAAATAAAGCCGGGAATTCCTGAACTGTATCACCTCGAGGGTACTATCTATGGCAAATACCTTCAGAATATCGACACGGCTATTTATTACCTTTCAAAATCAGCTTCATTGAAAAACCCGAACGCAGGTCTTTACATGGATCTGGGAGTAGCCTATGGCATAAAGGGCAACCTGCCTTCGGCACTCGAAAACTTTCTCAAATCAATCGAACTCAACCCTTCCGATGCCGAAAGCTGGTATAATGCTGGAGTAACTTACTATCAGATGGGCAACATGGCAAAAGCCAATGAATATATCGGAAAGTCGAATCAATTAAAACAGCAGACAAATAAATGATTAACGGCAAAAAACTCGTAATAGTGCTGCCTGCCTATAATGCAGAAAGCACACTGGCTCAGACCTATTCCGAGATCCCTTTCGATATTGTGGACGATGTTATTCTGGTTGACGATTCAAGCAGGGATAATACCGTAGGTATTGCCCGGCAGCTGGGAATAAGGAACATTATCATTCACGAGCATAACACAGGTTATGGAGGAAATCAGAAATCGTGCTATAATAAAGCACTCGAAATGAATGCCGACATTGTGATTATGCTTCATCCCGATTACCAGTACACTCCCCGTTTAATTCATTCTATGGCATACCTTATTGCAAACGGAGTGTATCAGGTAGTTTTAGGATCGAGAATTCTTGGCAGGGGTGCACTTCGTGGAGGAATGCCCTTGTATAAATACATTGCCAACCGACTGCTTACTTTTACGCAAAATTTGCTCATGCATCAGAAACTTTCGGAATATCACACCGGATACCGGGCGTTTTCATCTGACGTGCTTCGCAAAATAAGTTATAACCTTAATTCTGATGATTTTGTTTTCGATAATCAGATGCTTGCGCAGATTTGCTTTGCAGGATTCGAAATTGCCGAAATTACCTGCCCTACCCTGTATTTCGAAGAAGCCAGCTCAATTAATTTCCGGCGAAGTATTAAGTATGGCATGGGAGTGCTAAAAACATCGCTGCAATATTTTTTGCAAAAAATCAGAGTGGCAAAATACCGGATATTTACTGTTAACAGGTAGAAAAACATCTTCTGAAAATCGGTTTAGACCATGAAGAAATGAAAGTTTTCGCCATTTTCGCTGTGCAATTCATCCATTCTTACTATCTTTGGTAACAAATCATCAGACTATGAAAACAGGCTGTCTTGAATGTGGTGAAAAACTTACAGGGCGTGTCGATAAAAAGTTTTGCAGCGACCAATGCCGCAATACTTATAACAACAGGCTCAATCAGGATTCAACCAATATGATGCGCAATATCAACCGGATATTGAAAAAAAACCGCAGGATACTAGAATCGCTCAACAAAAAGGGCAAAACCCGTGTTACGCGGCAACGCCTCATGGATGAAGGCTTTAATTTCGATTACCTTACCAATGTGTTCACTACAAAAACAGGAAACACCTATTTTTTCTGTTACGATCAGGGATATATTCAAAACGAAAATGATTTTTATACCATTGTAAAACGACAGGACTACGTTAACTAATTACATATGAAACGCAACATACCTCTTATCAAATCAGTAAGCACAGTACCCGTCGACGATCCGGTAGTGTACCTGATTCCAGAAAACTTCGATTGCAATGCACTTTCTTTTACAAAAACAGAGCTTGCCTATGTGAAATCGCAGCTCGAAAGCAAGGAAACACTTATCTGTATAAATTCCTATTTTAAGTGGAGCTTTATTGTGGTTGCGCCTTCATCCGGGGGAGAAGCTTATACTGTAAAAGAGGCTTTGCGTATTAAAGGATATGAGGTGTGCAATCTGATAAATAAGTACAAAATCAACCTGATACATATTGTTGATTTCACCAGAGAGCTTTCATTTGCGGTTGCATTTGCAGAGGGGTTGGTTCTTTCAGCCTACACTTTCACAAAATATTTTACCGATAAGGATAAGAAAAAACAAGCACTGGAGCAGATAAACATCAAATCAGAAAATATCAGCGACAAAAGCATTGAAATGATTACCATTCTTGCAGAATCGGTGTACATTGCCCGCGACCTCGTGAACGAACCGTTGTCGTACCTCACAGCGCATAAGCTTGCTGAATGCATTCAGGCAACGGGTAAAGATGCAGGTTTTTCAGTGGAAGTTTTCGATAAGAAAAAAATTGAAACTCTGCGAATGGGAGGAATTTTAGCCGTTAACCGCGGAAGTAAAGAACCACCCAGTTTCAGCGTAATGACCTGGAAACCCGAAAATGCAATAAACTCAAAACCTTATGTAATTGTTGGTAAAGGGATTGTATTCGATACCGGTGGATTAAGCCTGAAACCCACTCAGGGAAGTATGGACAGTATGAAAAGCGATATGGCCGGAGCAGCCGCTGTAACCGGTTGTATGAATGCCATTGCCAGAGCCAAGTTACCTGTTTATGTCATCGCACTGGTTCCTGCTACCGATAATCGTCCCGGTGAAAATGCCTATGTCCCTCAAGACATTATTACCATGTTCAATGGTACTACAGTTGAGGTTTTGAATACCGATGCCGAAGGGCGGTTATTACTCGCTGACGCCTTGGCTTATGCAAAAAAATATGACCCAGAAGCTGTAATTGATCTGGCGACACTTACGGGCGCTGCGGTTGTGGCTGTTGGAACCATCGCAATAGCAGGAATGGGTAACAACAAAGAACTACTGAAAAAATTAGTGGCATCAGGAAACGAAACCTACGAACGCATTATTGAGTTTCCGCTTTGGGAAGAATACGACGAATATATTAAATCTGATTTTGCTGATCTGAAAAATGTAGGTGGCAAATGGGCAGGTTCAATTACAGCAGGCAAATTTCTGGAACATTTCACCGATTACCCCTGGGCTCATCTTGATATTGCAGGGACGGCGTATCTCGACAGTCCTGATAAATACAGAGGGAAAGCCGGAACAGGAAACGGAGTTAGGCTTCTGTTCGATTTTTTCACTAATAAGTGTAATATTGCATAAAATTTTACAATATAGTTTTTACATAAATCTTAAGTCGTAATTATGGATAAAATCAGGGTTGGAATCAGTCATGGCGACATTAACAGTATTAGTTACGAGGTAATTATTAAAACACTCAGCGATACACGAATCAACGATATGTGCGTACCTATTTTGTTTGGGTCTCCAAAAGTAGTTGCCTATCACCGAAAAGCATTAAACATCGAAAATTTCAGTCTGAATCAGGTACGTTCAGCTGAAGAAGCACACCCCAAGCGATCAAACATTATTAACTGTATCGACGAGGAGGTGAAGGTTGAACTTGGTAAATCGACTCCCGAAGCTGGGGCTGCATCGTATGCTTCGCTTGAATGCGCAGTAAAAAGTATGCAGCAGGGTAAAATCGACGTATTGGTCACAGGCCCTATCAACAAGCACAATATTCAGGAAAGTGGGTTTCATTTCCCCGGACACACTGAGTATCTTGCCGAAAAATTTGAAACAAAGGAACACCTCATGCTGCTGGTCTCGGGCAAACTCAGAGTGGGGGTTGCTACCGGGCACATACCTGTGAAAGACATTGCCACGACACTGACCAAAGAAAAAATTGTTTCGAAACTGAAAATATTTAACGAATCGCTTAAATTCGACTTCAACGTACGCAAACCCCGTATTGCTGTGCTTGGACTAAATCCGCACTGCGGCGATATGGGTGTAATAGGGACAGAGGAATCAGATATTATTGCTCACGCTATTGAAGAAGCACGAAACCATAAAATTATGGCTTTAGGCCCCTACCCAGCCGATGGATTTTTTGGGTCGGACAATTTCACCAAGTTCGATGGTGTACTGGCAATGTATCACGATCAGGGACTCGCTCCCTTCAAAGCCCTTGCATTCGACACAGGAGTTAATTTCACAGCCGGACTTCCTATTGTCAGAACATCTCCGGCTCATGGTACAGCATATGAACTGGTAGGCACCGGACAAGCTTCGGAAGAATCGTTCCGCAATGCGCTGTACCTCGCTATTGATATATTTAAAAACCGACAACAGAATAAAGAGCTCATGAAAAACGCCATGAAAGACCATGGGCATGCGAGAGACTTTATTGGAAGCGACGACGATGTACCCACCGATGAAAACGATTTATAATGACATTATTTACACCCAAAGATGCGCTTGATTACCATAAAAATGGCAGGCCTGGAAAAATTGAAGTTGTTGCAACAAAACCCTATATAACCCAGAAAGACCTTTCGTTGGCTTACACTCCGGGAGTTGCTGAACCATGTCTGGCTATTAAAGATGATGTTAGCACCGTATTTGATTACACAGCCAAATCGAACCTTGTTGCAGTAATTTCAAATGGAACTGCCGTACTGGGTCTCGGAAATATAGGTCCCCATGCATCAAAACCCGTAATGGAAGGGAAAGGGCTGCTTTTCAAGGCTTTTGCCGATATCGATGTTTTCGATCTTGAAATTGATGAACCCAACCCTGATGCACTTATTCACATCGTTAAATCACTCTGTCCTACATTCGGGGGCATTAACCTCGAAGACATTAAAGCTCCGGAATGTTTCAGAATCGAGCGTGAATTGAAAAAAATATGCGATATCCCTGTTTTTCATGACGACCAGCATGGTACTGCCATCATTTCGGGAGCCGCACTGTTAAATGCTCTGGAAATAGTCGGTAAAAAAATTGAGGAAATCCGAGTTGTGTTTAGTGGTGCCGGAGCTGCAGGTATTTCATGTGCAAAATTTTTCGAACAACTGGGGGTTCTTCATGAAAACATTGTTATTACCGATACAAAAGGGGTAATCAACCAATCGAGAACAAATCTCGATGAAGAGCGGAAATGCTTTGTTACGCATCGGAATTTGAATACCCTTGCCGAGTGTATGCAAGATGCCGATGTATTTGTCGGAGTGTCTGCCGGAAATATTGTAAGCCCCGACATGCTTCTTTCGATGAATGCGAAACCGATTGTTTTTGCTCTTGCCAACCCTGTTCCCGAAATATCGTACGATCTGGCATTGAAAACCAGAAGCGATATCATCATGGCTACAGGTCGCTCCGACTTTCCGAATCAGGTTAACAATGTATTGGGATTTCCGTTCATTTTCAGAGGTGCCCTCGACGTACAGGCAAGCGACATTAATGAGGAAATGAAAATGGCTGCAGCAAGAGCTCTGGCTGAGCTGGCGAGACTTCCGGTTCCGGAAGAAGTGATGCAAGCCTATGGTATAAAAGAACTGAGTTTTGGCATCAATTACATTATCCCGAAACCTCTCGACAGAAGAGTAATTGAGTATGTTGCACCTGCGGTTGCCATGGCAGCAATGAAAACAGGAGTTGCCCGCAAGAATATCGATAATATCGAATCGTACCGTATTCTTCTGCACGAACGCATGCTTCGTTCTCAAAAAATTGCTGATTTTTTAAACGATATAAATGAAGTATAAGCTATGAGAGTATATATTACCCTTGCATTGTTATTATTTGCTGCAGTTTTGTTTGCACAATCCAACGAAAATAAAAGAACTGAAATTGTAGCCAGAAATTTCTATTATGAGCAGGCAAATGCTTTTAAAAGTGTTCATTACGATGATATCAGTGTTGTATCAACCGAAACGCGGATGCATAACGGCAAAGCTGTATATACAATTTGTGCAATGAATCCTTCAGGATTTGTAATTGTTTCGGAAAGTGAAAAGGTGGTTCCGGTGCTGGGTTATTCATTTGCAGAAGCCCAAGTTCCCGCTGAAATGAATTCTTCCTGCGCTACATGGCTCGATAATTATGCAGTACAAATTGCCCATGTGATTGATAATCAAACATTGGTTGATGAAAATATTGCTGCAATGTGGTCGCATTTGCAGGGAGAAAGCAGTAGTCTAGTTAAATCGGTGAAAACAGGGGTGACGCCTATGTTGTTTACCCAATGGAATCAGGGGTTGTATTACAATGCCATGTGCCCTGCTGACGGTGCAGGACCGGGTGGTCATGTTGTTACCGGCTGTGTTGCAACTGCATTGGGGCAATTGTTGAATTATTTCAGATATCCTGAACAGGGAACCGGTTCTTATGGATATCAGCACGACGATTATGGATGGATTGAAGTTGACTTTTCGCAACAAAACTATAATTACGATCAGATGGCGGTAGAACTTACCGATTTCAACGATGATGTGGCACGGTTAATTAATAACATCGGCGTTTCTGTGGATATGAATTACGGTCCCGATGGATCGGGAATGTGGAATCACAAAGGAGCCTACACACTCCACACCTACTTCGGTTACGATGATGAAACCACCTATCTGTTCCGCGACAGTCTTCCGGAAGATTTCGACTGGAAAGGCACATTAATTCAGCACCTCGATCAGAGAATCCCGCTTTATTATGCCGGTTGGAGCGATTACGAGTTTGTATCGGGTCATGCATTTATTGTTGACGGCTACCAAACCGAAGATTATTACCATTTCAATTGGGGTTGGGGCGGAAGTTACGACGGGTATTTCTACCTCGACAACCTTACACCCGGTGGAAGCGACTTCACTTTGCTGCACGAAGTTATTGTGAACGCAGTACCTTCGGGTATCTATCCGCAGGGCTGTCAATCCCAAAAAATTCTGACAACTACAGCAGGTACCATCGATGACGGCAGCGGACCTCTTTTCGATTACGAAGCCGGTACGGAATGCGAATGGCTCATTCAACCAAACGACTCGGCCAATGGAATTGAATTTGAATTTTTAAAACTGCAAACCGACCCTAACGATTTTATAACCATTTTCGATGGACCTACCGATGAGGCTCAGGTGTTGGGAGTTTTTTCAGGGAACACAATCCCTGCAACATTTGAAAGCACTTCCGATGAGGTGCTGATTCGTTTTGTTACGGACAATGACCTGAATGGTGACGGGTTTCTCCTATCGTACAAAGGTATTAAGCCTGTGTACTGTCCGCTGGTAACCCATATTTCGGAACCGGTAGGAACCGTTTCTGACGGCAGCAACCAGTATAATTATCAGAATAATACAACCTGCTACTGGTATATTGAACCCGAAAACGCCCAAAGCATCACGGTTGAATTCACCGATTTCGATCTGGAGCCTGTTTATGATTATGTAAAAATACTCAATCAGTCTTCGCAAACAGTTGCTACCTACTCGGGGAGTACCCTACCTGATGTTCTTACCATTGAAGCGTATAAAATTACAGTGAATTTTAAAGCCAACGGGAATACCCGCGCAGGGGGATTCAGCCTGAATTACTCTACTCAGTTCGTGGGCAACCCTATCGGAGCAACAGAGAATATTTCGGTATTTCCAAACCCTGCTGACAATTTTATTGAATTCCGCACCGGAAATATGGCCCAGCCAATACAAATCGAACTCTACGATGTACAGGGGAAATTGCTCCTCCAACAATTTTTACCGGAGGATCACCACATCGACATCGGCCATATTTCGGAAGGAATGTATATATACCATCTATACTCACAAGATTATACCTATCAGGGCAGAATAGTTGTACAATAAGGATTCTGGTCTTTATTTACCGGGATTTCTCATTTTTTAAGTCCACATTTTTCTGAACATTTCCATTATTCATTTGTTACTAATTACAAATAAATAACCATTACCTTAAAATTATAACAATGGAAGAAAACAAAGTAAATGCAATGCCACGCATTGGTGATCGTGCACCAGAATTTGAAGCTGTTACCACACAGGGTAAAATTAGTTTTCCCGGTGATTACAAAGGAAGCTGGGTTATATTGTTCAGTCACCCTGCCGACTTCACACCAGTGTGTACATCAGAGTTTATGACCTTTGCCTCGATGGAAAAGAAATTCAATGAGGCAAACTGCAAGCTGGTAGGGCTTTCGGTTGACGGTCTTTACAGCCATATCGCATGGTTGCGTACCATAAAGGAAAAAATAGAGTATAAAGGAATGAAAGACGTTGAGGTTACATTCCCTTTAATTGAGGATATCACTATGGAAGTTGCCACCAAATATGGCATGATGATGCCTGGCGAAAGCAACACCAAAGCAGTGAGAGCAGTATTTGTAATTGACCCAAAAGGAATTATCCGCACAATAATTTATTATCCGCTAAGTCTAGGAAGGAATTTCGATGAATTGTACCGCGTTGTTCTGGCACTTAAAACAGCCGATGAATTCAGCGTAGCAACCCCCGCCGACTGGCGTCCGGGCGACGATGTAATTGTTCCGACTGCCGGATCGTGTGGTGTAGCGAAAGAAAGAATGCTAAGCAAAGATGAAGATGTAAAATGCTATGACTGGTTCTTCTGCACTAAAAAACTCGATAAAGAAAAAGTAATGAAAGCCATTATTAAAAAATAAGCATTCATTCAAATAAAAATGCCTGACTCAACAAGCCAGGCATTTTTTATTTACCTAAAACAGTACTCTATTTCACGATTTTAAGCACTGACTTTTCATTATCACTACGTACTTCAAGAAAATACATCCCATTTTCCCAATTTGACGTTTCGATGCGTATCAACTCGTTGCCTGAATAGTCTGATTTATATATGAGTTTGCCACTAAGATCGAACACACTGATGGAACAAGAGTTTCCCTGCTTCGAAACTGAAATATTGAGCATATCGCCAACCGGATTGGGGTATGCAGTAACATCAAGGATGTTTTCATTATCAGGGTTCGACGATAAGTCGGATGGTTCTAGATACACATTGTCAATAAAACTGATATTTGCCTTTTGTCCGTTATTGAAAATAACATGCAGTATTACTTCGTACCAGCCGCTATTCAAACTGTCGGACAGGGGATAGCAAACGGTCATGGTTTCCTGATAAGAATTTTCGTAGATAAGAGCCCAGACAAAACATATTTCGGTATTGGTGATCCAGTAATGAACAATCTGAGCATCGGCAAACAATGAATCGCCCTGCCATTCAAAAGTCGATTCCCATGGATCTCCGCCATTCAATACGGTATCGGTGTTATAAACACTGTCGGCGAGAATCAATGCACAGGCAGTAGCTGAATTGCCATCGATATCTACCACCATAAGGCATATTTCCTGCCCTACGCATAATTCGGCAACCTGAGAGGTATTTTGACCGGTATTCCATTGATAAAAATATGGCGGAGTACCTCCGTACACGCTTGCCCATGCTGAATATCCACAATCATCTAACGAATTTGAATAGTACTCAATGCTTACATAAATGTTTCCATAATTGGTCGAGTCGTTTGGCAATGTATCGGTGTTGCCATAACCTACAGTGAAACAGGATTCAGCGGTTGTTCCATTTGCATCAACAGCGGTAACGCAAAACTCACCGGCGCACACATCGTTAAGTAAACTTGAAGTAACTCCATTATTCCAGTTAAAACTAACAGGGGCTATACCGCCAATTACATATGCGTTGATATCGGCATCGCAATCGAGTGATGAGTAGCTATCGCCGGAAATAAGAACCACAAAATTCCCAGTACTGTCGATCGGGTTATTTTCGTCGAGAGTTACAATAAGCGTAGTAGTAGCACTGCAACCCATCCCGCTTCCGGTAACGGTAACAACATGCTGCCCGTAGGAGTTGTAAGAAAACTCAAGATTCTGACCCGACAATGTTGCATTGTCGATTACCCAAATATACTGGCCTTGGATGGGTTGAAAAGAGCTGTCCTGCTGATTGACGGTTAAATCGTAGAGTTGTGCGGCAAAGTTTACATCCAGACCATTTGCTTCGTAGCTTGCCTGTAAATAGCAATTCTGTGAACGGAGCATTTGTGGCAGGATGATAAAACTTGAAATTAGCAGAGAGAAAAGAATTATTTTTTTCATATTGTTGATATTGTTTTTCAATAATAAGACTTACAGATAAGAAAAGGTTGCATCGCAAAAATCAGCATTTCAAAAATAATACAAATACTTCAATGCAACTCCATAATTATCAATATTATACCAATAAACCCCAGAGCTATTACCAATGCTTTTCAGAGGAAAACAACAGAACAGATCGCAACCAAGCGAAATGCCCGGACAAAAAGCGTACTCAAGACCAACGGCTCCGTAAATATATGGGATAAAATATATCTTTTTTTCATTTTTTACAGGGTACAAATCAAGGCCAAGACTGTACGAATCATTACGGAACATAATTCCCAACACCGGTCCGATAGAAAAATTAAGCACAAAACCTTTCTTATCGATAAGAGAATAACTCAGCAGAAGCGGAATCCTTATCATTCTGTATCTGTTGGTATAATTCAGGCTTGTATCATGGGTATGCACCAAAACACTGTCGTAGGGTACAGAATCAAGGGTATAATTCGAAATCGTAGTTATTTGATAGTTTATCGAGTCGAACCATACAGTATCTGTTTGCACTTCGAGGTGTATTTCCGTATTATAGTAGGTTATAGTATCATAGTTGAAAGTTGAATGACTATAGATAAATTTCTGATCCATTGCAGTGTAATATACCCCTGTACCAATTCCAAAGCGACCGCTGGTGGCTGTAAAACCAGTACCGACACTGTAAAACCATGATTCAGCATAGGTCCGGTTCAGAAAATTCAATGCAGTACTATCTGTGTCCTTTCCAAAACGATTTACCCCCACTCCTGCTCCTATGGCCGGTGAAAACGAAAGACTGCTTATAAATCTTTCTTTATAAACGGTATCATATACCGGAATTTCTACTTCAGTAAATACTGTATCGTAAACCACCTTTCTTATCTGTACTTTTACCGTATCAGTTTGCTGAGAAAACAATTCTCCGGCTGGTAATAATAAAATCAACAGTGCAATAAAGTACAAGTATTTACTTTGTGAATTCATTTACCGGCGAGTATTTTTACGTTTCGATTTAACAATAATCTTTTGCTGACGGAATTTTAATACGGTATCGACAACAACAACCGTATCGTAAACAACCACAGTATCACAAAAATACGGAGCCGAAACATCTTTTTTAAAGTCATTGTTTTCGGTACCCGCAGGCATAATAGTCCTGGCATTTGCTTCTGATTCATTAATTATGTAAGTATCATTTTTAGTCGTACTAATCGCTGCACCAGTATGTCTGTTCTGGACTGTATTGTTTGTTGCAAAAGCTAAGCGTTCATTGCTATCTTCCAAAGGCAAAGCACCTTTCGAGGTATAATTGACACGGAATAATTGTTTTTCAGAAACATTATGAAGTTCTTTTGCAGTAAGTTTCTGATAAGCATGGTTTGCTCCTGCCTGCCACATGATAATCCCCGTAAATACTACTGCCATAGAGGTAACAGTAATTATAATTATCTGGGTAACATACGACAACCCTGTTTTGGGGATTTTCGAAATAAACGACGTAAGTCCGGCAGGAGGACCGGCTATTTCAATTGCTCCCAGTTCCTCTCGTAGTACATTGTCGAGTTTGTTGTCAATAGCATTTTTCATTTACATGTACATTAAATTCATTATTTTGTATCATACCAAGCAATCTCGATTTAAGCAGATTTCGTGCACGAGAGAGCTGCGATTTCGAAGTATTGATGCTAATACCAAGTTGAGCAGCAATTTCATGGTGCGGCATGCCATCAATCACGTACATGTTCAACACCATACGGTACCCATCGGGTAAACCGGCAACCGCCTGCAATAAATCGCTTTTTTCGATCCCGCTGTTAAGGAAACGTTCAATAAGACCCTGATTTCCTTCAGTTTCTTCCGGATCATCTGCTTCGTTTTCAACCACTCTGTTCACAGAGGATACTCCTGATTTGTTCTTTCCATTGATATAACTTATACAGGTATTCATAGCGATACGTTTCAGCCAACCTTCGAACGATCCGTTTCCCTTGTATTGTTTCATTGCCATTAGCGCTTTTATCAGACTATCGTGAAGCACATCTTCAGCATCGTCCTTATTTCCGGTGTATCGCATACAAATACCTCTCAGCACAGGGGCATAGCGGTTATACAATGCAGCCTGAGCATCGGAATGGCTTTTAATACAGCCCTTAATAATTTCCTGATCGCTCATCATACTTCATATAGAAGACTATGAAACCGAAAATGGTTGCACATCTTACGCAAAACTTATCGATAATTACATTTCATTTGCAGCAATTTCACAAAAAAGTATCACCTAAAATGATGAATTCTGTCACTACGTTGTTTTTAGGTTGATGTCGTTAGCAACGACTAATTAGTCATTACCCACAATGCATTATTGCCGGTTGCCTGTTTCAATGCATTGAGTTCTGCTGCAGCTTCTTCGGGAGTGGCAAACGCCTTAATGCTTACCTTATACCATGGTTCAATATGCAATATCTGAGCATTATATCCAACTGTCTTCAGACTTTCAGCCATAGTTAGCGCATTTTCCTGCTGCGAAAAACTTCCGGCAATAACATGAACCTTAAGTTCGTTTTGTGCCGCAACATCTACCGATTGAACTTCAGCGGGTTGATTATATGTTGCATCAGGCTTCTCCGCCTGAGGCAGAACAGCCTCGGCTGAAACAGTATTCGTTTTATCGTCAATATTTTTTGTTGGACCCACATACAATGGATTCATTTCGGTATTCTGCTGAATATTGAACTTAAGGTTATCCTGATTGAAAAACATAACCGCCAGTATAAATATTGCTGCAGCAGCCGGAATTCCGATTGCCCAACTGGGTTTAATGCGTCGGTTTACAGTAACCGTGGAAACAACTGTTTTTGCTTTTTCTTCGATAACTTCACGTGGTTTCGCAGTTTTCAGCAATGGGAAATGAAAGCTCTCCAATCCGAATGAATCTCTTAGGAAATTCTGCCCGGCTTCCGGACGAAATTCTAGCGTATCGTGGTTCATCGCAAAACTGCCTATGCCCGAAAGAGCTACAGACGGCATCCTGCCCAAATCATCAGTCATTGCGGCAACAAAGTTTTCGATTTTATGCAACGCCTCATCGTATGTAATTTTCTCGCTGCGTGCAATAAAATCGGCGAGTAAACCATCGTTCACATTTAGGTTTTGGTTGAAAGCAACGATGCGTGATGGTGGAGAAAGCTTCTGATTCTGAAAATCAATTACCGCCTCCTTGTAATTAACCACAAAACCTCCGAAACCGGGTAATATCACACAGTTGTGCTCATACAGCAACGAAATAAGATAGTTTTGCAGGTTCATTTCTACACAATTATGAGGCAAATTTACATAAATTTCGTTGAATATGGTTTTCATACCATGCAAAGTTTTATTTTAGCAACAAAATTGCAATTATGAAAGAAATTCCGATGGTTGACCTGAAGAGTCAATACCTGAAAATAAAAGATGAGATTGACAATGGCATACACGAGGTTATTGATAATACTGCTTTTATCGGGGGCAATGCAGTGAAGCAATTCCAGCAGGAACTGGCTGCTTACCTCGGGGTAAAACACGTTGTAGCGTGCGCTAATGGTACTGATGCACTGCAGATTGCGATGATGGCTCTCGGGCTAAAACCCGGCGATGAAGTGATTACTGCTGATTTTACATTTATTGCTACCGTCGAAGTTATTGCACTGCTTGGGTTAACCCCGGTGCTGGTAGATGTTGACCCTCAGTATTTTAATATTGATACCGAAAAATTGAAAAAAGCCATCACTCCCCGCACAAAAGCCATTGTTCCTGTCCATCTGTTCGGGCAGTGCGCCAATATGGAAGAAATCATGAAAATTGCCGGGGAGCATAATTTATTTGTTATCGAAGATACCGCTCAGGCACTCGGCAGCCACTACCTGTTCAGCAACGGCAATTCTGCAATGGCAGGAACCATCGGGCACATTGGATGCACTTCGTTCTTCCCTTCCAAAAATCTGGGTTGCTATGGCGACGGTGGCGCCTTATACACCAACGACGACAACCTGGCTTATCTTATTCAAAGCATTACAAACCATGGGATGCGGGTTCGTTACTATCACGAAAGAATTGGGGTCAACTCAAGACTCGACAGCATTCAGGCGGCAGTGCTGCGGGCAAAACTTCCACATCTCGACAACTATATCAAGGCGCGTATCCGCGTTGCAGATTATTATGCTAAAGCATTTTCATCGTGCAAAAACCTTATTGTACCCGCAAGAAATACCTATTCGCTGCATACTTTTCATCAGTATACGCTGATACTCAAAGATACCGACAGGGCTGCCCTGCAAAATCATCTCAGGGAAAAAGGTATTGCTTCGGCAGTGTATTACCCTGTACCCCTTCACAAACAGGATGCTTTTCAGGGCTACAGCTATTGTGCTGATGATTATCCTGTTACCGACCGCTTGTGTGAGACAGTGCTTTCGCTACCGATACATACCGAAATGGATGATTCTACCCTAAAATATATCTCCGATTCAGTGCTGGATTTTTTTATCAGATGATTAAGAAACTGCAGATTAAAACCTATCAGAAAATTACCAGACTTTCCAGGCAGGTTTGGTTTTCTGAAGCGAAAACTTAACAATAACCGTTACCCTGAAAAAATCGCCATCACCCGGCTCGGGAAATACCCACATATTTTCGAAATACCGCTGATACACCTCCTCGTTACCCACTGCTTTGCGGTAATCGTCGTTTTCCATTTCCACAAATTGCACATAATTGTTGGCTTTTGCGTACATCTCGGTCAAACGGTCTTTTGAGGCAATGCTTTCTTCGGCAATTTTACGAAAGTAATCACTGCCCGAAGTCACCAGAATCTGGAAATCACCATAGAGCCGCTGCGACTCCTTCTCCATAATTCCGCTGTCGAGCGCGGCGATTTTATCATCGATCTCCTTTATAACTGCGGTTATGCTATTCTTTGGCGATTTTTCATCGAGCTTTATATTGGGAGTATACACCTGCATCAATGATTGCAGTGCTTCAATGTTGCTTTTGTACTCTGCATTGAGCTTCTCTATTTCGCGCAGGGTTTGGTTTATTCGTTCGTTGCCCGATAGAATATAATTCCGTTCAATTTCTTCGATCCTGGCATTTTCGGCTAATACTAGGGCTTTATTGTTATCGATCTCCTGCTCCAGTTTTTTCAGATCGTCTTTTGATGCACCGACTTCAAGAATTTTTTTCGTCATATTTTTATCGCGCAGGGCATCGAATACCACCACATATTCCGGATTGTTGCCGTCGGCAGCAGTCAGGGTTTTAACTTCTTTCTGCAAAGGTTTTGTGTTTAGTTTTGCCATATAAATATAGTAACCGCCTTTGCGATTCATTCGGTTGATGATTTCTGCCTCCACGTTCGAAGTGCCCTGGGTAACCTCGCTGATATAACGGTACAGAGTATCGTCGTAGCCTTCCTTCCTGCGCAACTCAGTTACCGAGGCAATATAACTGCCATTTGTTTTTTCTACGGCAACCGGGATAATAAATTTCATAGCCTGATCGCGCAACTGCTTTTCGGTGTCGTAACTCGACGAAATTTTACAGGCAAACACATAAAGACCTTTATAACCCAACCCCGACAGGTTGTTTCGGATATCAGCATTTATTTTGTCGATACTTGATTTTTTTTCATTTATCCTTGCCGTTATCAGTTCGGGGTTTCCAAGCTGGACAATCTGTTGCCGCACCGAAATCAATTCATTCCTTCGGTTTATCAGCTCCTGCTGTTCCTTGTCGATGCGGGCATTCTGATTCCAAATCTCCATGCGAAGCTCCTGAATCTGCAGATCGCTGTAACTGATTGTTTTATTCTTGCGCAACAGTTTTTCGACATTATCGGTATTGCAGTAGCTAAAGCTGATATGTATCGGGTTGTCGCCCAATAAGCTTTGCTGTGCGTTCAAAGTATTGCATACCATAGCAATAATAAAACCTGATATAAGCAGTTTGTTCATCGTTACGGTTTTTTTTCAAAAATATAAAAATAAACAATATTGATGTCCGTTAATAACTCACAAACTCCAATCGAACCATTATAAGCTGAAAGGATTACCTTTGCAAAATCATGCCTGAAACAAAGAAAAAAATAGTTTTTATCATTAACCCGGTTTCGGGGGGGCGAAGCAAAACCAGGGTTGAGGCTGCCATTAAAAAGTATCTCGATCGTGACCTGTACGATTATCAGATAATCTATACTGCCTACAGGCATCATGCCATAGAAATAGCACGCAACGAATCGGAAAAGGGTACCGATGTTGTGGTTGCAGTCGGCGGTGATGGATCGGCAAACGAAGTTGCACGTGGGCTGGTAAACAGCAACACGGTTATGGGTCTTATCCCTGTTGGGTCAGGCAACGGTCTGGCGCACTATTTAAGAATACCTGTTATCTACCGAAAATCGATAGAGATACTTAATAATCATAATATTAAGCGTATTGATACTGCTTTGCTGAACGATACCATGTTTATCAGTATTGCCGGTATGGGGTTCGATGCCTTGGTGGCTGAAGAATTTGCAGGTAGCAAACAACGTGGGTTTGTTCCCTATTTAAGGATTATTAAAAGGAACATTTTCAGCTATAAACCCGAATTATACCACATCCGATTTAAAGATAAAGACATTAAAACAAAAGCATTGTTTGTTAGTTTTGCCAACTCCGACCAGTTCGGGTTTAACGCAAGCATTGCTCCGGTTGCCCGCATCAGCGACGGCCTGATCGATCTTTGCATTGTTCATCCTATACCCATGTATAAAGTCCCGCATCTTGCGAACATGCTATTCCTAAAAATCATCAACCGTTCTCAATACGTTGAGATATATAAAACCGACAGTGCAATTGTTGAAACTGAAAACGAGGTGCCCTGCCAGTTCGACGGAGAGCCTTCCAGCAGATGCAAACGGGTGCAAATTTCGATAGTACCCCGTTCGCTGAATATGATTGTACCCTATAAAAAAACCGATCCTCGTGTGTATTTGCGTGGGATGCGGCAATCGATGAAACTCCAGAGCAAACTATCGTTGAAATGAGCCAGACACGGTTTATACAAAACGAACAACATTATACCGAAGTTGTGGAATTATTCACTGCGGTTAAACGTAGCATTTGGATTGCAACAGCCGATATCAAGGATTTGTATGTAAAGAAAGGTACAAAGGTTGTACCCCTGCTTGAGTTGCTTTCAGATCTTATTACAAGAGGCGTGTCGGTGCGTTTGCTTCATGCTTCGGAACCAGGACGCACTTTCAGGGAAGATTTCGACCGCTACCCTGCCCTTATCGAGGGTCTTGAACGGATGCTGTGCCCAAGGGTACATTGTAAGCTGATTCTATTCGACAATAAAACGGCTTATATAGGTTCTGCCAACCTTACCGGTGCAGGTCTAGGCATGAAAAGCAGCGATAACCGGAATTTCGAGTCCGGCATCCTTACCAGCGACCCTGAATTGGTAGATGCAGCTGTAAATCAGTTCGACAGGGTATGGATGGGAGCACATTGCTCCAAATGCAAGCGAAAAGAGTTCTGCATTGATCCGATAAGCAAATAGGTGTTGTTGCTCTCTGTTCATCTGAGCCCTGAATCACATTAGCGCATGATACTGTTTGTTTTTTCATCCTGAATTTGAGTTTAATTTTTTAGATTTGTATTACTTATAATTCACTATACATGAAAAACTTACTTTTAAAGATTTCGGATTATTACAAAGATACTCGTGCATCAGCGTTGTGCATTGTTACCTCAATGAGCGGATCTACGCCCGGAAAAGCCGGTGCCAAAATGGTGGTGTTTTCCGATGGGGCAATCGAAGGAACTGTGGGTGGTGGTGGAATCGAAAAGCAGGTGATTGCCGATGCGCTCGAAGTAATCAGAACTCAATCGACCCTATTCAGGGAATATAACCTGCAAACCGACCTGGCGATGACTTGCGGCGGCAAACTGTGTGTTTACATCGAACCGATAGCGAAGCCGGCAAAACTTTTTATTTTCGGAGCCGGACATATCGGTAAGGTATTGGCCGGATATGCCCCCGAGTTTGGGTTTGAAACAACGCTTATCGACTGGAGGAGCGATATTTTCGAAAATCCCGATGCCATACACTACACGCAAGTGTGTAAACCCTACCTTGAAGTCGCAAGCGAAATTCAGCCCGACAGCAGCACCTACTGTGTAATTGTTACACCCAACCATGACATGGATGAAGAAATTCTTGCTGTGCTGGGTAAGAAGTCAATGGCCTATCTGGGTCTGATTGGCAGTAAGGTGAAAATTGCCACATTGCGGAAAGCTTTCCTTCAAGATAACATTCTCACCGAAGAAGAACTCAACCGCGTTGATATGCCAATCGGCATTAAATTCAATGCCATTGCCCCGGCCGAAATAGCCATCAGCATTCTGGCAAAACTAATTGATGTAAAAAACACAAAAGACAAAAAATAAACTGAAAGTTTATTGTTGCGCAACAAGCCTTTTGTAATCGTCGGGAGTGTTAATATTACGCAGAATACAATCGCTGTCGGTTTCAACAATGATGCGGGGAAATGGGAATAGAAAATCTTTAAGCTTGGTTTCGTCCGGCATTTTATTGGTAATTCTGCTATATATCGTTTTAGATAAAAGAACGGGGTGCCCCCCTTTTCCCTCAAAAACCGGTGAACACCATGCCCCGGGCATTCTCGATGCGAAAATTTCTTTTACAATTTCAGGCGTTATAAAAGGATTATCAACATTATGGATAAAACAATAGTCTGTGTCCTTCACATGTTGAATGCCTGTTTTTACAGAATAAAACCTGTCCCACTCGGGATGATTGTTTGTTGCAATACTTACGCATGAAGGCAACTTAAGCCCAATACAATATGGCTCAGCAGCCTTGTTCACTACACAAACTATGTTGCTGCTGCCGGCTCTTACAAATACATCAACAATTTTTTCGAGAAAAGTAAAAGAACTGTCCCACCTCAGCAAGGCTTTTGGCTCACCCATTCTTCCGGACATTCCCGATGCCAATATTATCGTTGAAAAATTATCACTCATTTCTATATAAACTCCTTGACAGTACTTATCGAATATTTAAACTACCTGATAATAAAATTATCATTCCTTCACATAATGTTCGGATACGGTATTCATTTTTTTGTTTTTAAAAAAATTAGAAATTAAAGAAAATGCCATTGTCGTATCGCATTTTTCAGCATCAATAATCAATGGATCTGTAATAGCCCATTCTTCAGTTACCTGCTCAATGATACCTTTTCTCACAGCAAAAATCATCGGCACATCAAAGGCTTGTAACAATTCTCCCACGCTTTGCGCCCAACCCTGATTGTCGAGTTCCATTGGTCCTATTTCATCGACAACTATCATATTTGAATTCCAGTTATTTTCCACCGAAAGGGCTGTTGTTCCAAATACCAAACCTTCGTCGTGTAAAAAATATTTTCCTATCTGAATCATATTTTCGCTGCCTGTCGTTCGCGACAACACCCTCCTTTCTCCGGTAGCAACATCAATTATATCGTAACCAATGCGCATATTATCTTCGAAAATACCCGGTGAAATAATTCCACCCACAACAAGGTTTTGCTCTTTAAACATAGGTATTAATGCTTGTAAAATAGATGTTTTACCCTGATGAATTTCGCCTGTGATAATTACAACATTCTCTTTGCCAAATTGCTTTAATTTAATTTTTTCAAGCAAGTACTCCGATTGCATTACAATTTGCTGGATTATTGAAACCGGCTTACGGAAAACCATTTTAATATCGGGTAACGACGATATTGCATAAGGTAAAGTTTCGAATGCTGTTTCAAGTGCTGGTGTAACTTGTCGCATCGGGGTTCTGGCGAAGAAATTCCTGATAACAGGATTACTCAGTTCGGTGCCGATAACTGCAAATCCCATGACCATTATTACAGCCCTCACGTTCATCTGCAATCCAATCATCAGCCCATCAATCCAACTTACAGTATTGGCGCTGAATTTCGAAAACAGAATACTGCTTATCATGGTAATAGCAACAAAAAACAACCAGAAGCCCGGTTTTTTCAAACGGTGTAAAACATTCCTGTATTTTATAGCCCATACACATGCTATGGCAACACCTGCGCTGCTCCACCATATCCAGTGAGCATAGTTCATCAAAAGCAGCACTCCTATCATACTGATACCATTCACAATCAACCACATCAATGAATGTTTAAATACTTGAACCGGTTTGGGTGCAGGGTTCCGATATACATTGTTTCCTCTGAATAAATTGTTTTGGAGCGGAGTTTTAATTGCCTTTTTACCGATATAAATTCCAAGTATTGCTGCAATTATACCCATCAGTCCGTACAATAACCAAAGCACAATCACCGGTGACCAAATGTTTTCTATTTGAATGTGCAGTTGTTTTTGGGCAAAGATTGCCAGATTCCTGTACAGTTCCACCAGGTTGAACCCGTATATAATCAGATATGCGGCAATTTTGTGCACAAAGGTCCACGACATGGCAAGCATTCCGCCAACAAGATATGCGAAAATATTTTTTCGAAAAATTGTCACAGCAAATTCGAGCAGGAGCGCTTCAAAAAAAATTGCTATCATCGGACTCAGTATCACAGCGCTGGGCGAAACCGCTTTCATGAGGGCACAAATAATACCGGAACGCCATATCAAACCCCTGTCTTTCCAGATATAGCTCACCGAAATCAACAGAATAATCCCTATTGCTGTAAGAAAATTGCTGGCAAACGGCACTTTCAGGTTATGCAAAAAGCTACCGAGTACAATTTCGGAAGATGCCCATAGGCATCCGAGCACCGACGCTTTAAGCCATGTATCCGACAGTGTTTTATTTTGCATTATTCATTATGCATATTTTCTGCGCTCCGTTTCTAAATAAATGGTAACCGGCTGCACCTTCAGCAATAGCTTGCATTACCCTTTCCGGATCGGCAACCCGTGTTGCCCCGATAACCTGAATACCATGCCGGAACAACACATCCGGAATTAACCCTGCAGTCGGACCCACAAGGATTACTTGCTTACCAGAAGGAATAGACTCGACTACAAAATCAAGTGTACGGTTTACTAAAGTAGATCCCGTAATAATAATCGTGTCAGCCTCAGGAAAAACCGAAGCTGCCTTCGATGCAGGAACATAGCATTGCTTATATTCATCGGGGATTGCCAACTCATTCATTTCGATAACAACCAACGTTGATTGTGTTTGTGAAATAGTTTTCATGTAACTATGAAATGCGCCTACAATACAAATTATTTTATTGCTTTGTAAATCAACAAGTTCAATAGGGTCTTTGTCTTCAACAATGGTATAATCTTCCGATGCTATCAGTTCCTGCGAAACAGCATTCATTGCTGCCATTCTTACAATATCGAGCGTTCTTGATTCCAGTGGACATGAAAACAAGTCAAGTAGTTTTTGCCCGCATATGTTTCCCGGTGTAAAAGGAAGGTTTTCTCTGATCCGTTTTCCAGTACAGCAGCTTACACTGGCGGAATCTACACTCGACAGACCGCAATATCCACTCGATAATTGCACAGCAGCAAAGCAAACGCCAATCTGCACTTTTTCGATGCGTGTTGAATTGAACCGGTTCTCGTAGCGGGTTTTTAATAAAGCAAAGGTTTCATCCAAAATCATAGCTCACTCCCATTAAATTCTGGTCAGAATATTCTATCTGCAATCCGGTTTTTAGCAAAGGTAATATATTGATAGCATTATTGCTGATTCAATTGTAAAATCAATCAATAAAGCCAAATGTTGAACCTAATGGCCATCGGTAATATTTATCAAGGCTTTGGCTAGAGAATATTTTATTCAGATGTGTGGTTTTTCAGAATATACCCTCCTTCAGGGCCGCCGACGGGACCCAGTTCCAGCACCTGATCGGCAATGGCTGTCATCGTTGGGTTATGTTCTATAATTACCACACTGTGGCCATTTTCAGCGAGGTTAAGAAATATTACATTCAGCTTTTCAATATCAAACGGATGCAGTCCGGCAGCAGGTTCGTCGAAAATATACAGGCATTTTTGCTTTTGGGGATGCATAAGTTGCTTTGCCAGTAGCAAACGCTGGTATTCTCCACCCGACAGTGATGTAAG
>ENA-UOWO01002193-UOWO01002193.1-activated-sludge-metagenome-genome-assembly--contig:-NODE-2193-length-24612-cov-21.296575_pt1 | contig 24612 bp, 3 predicted proteins | sample MGYA00238148_ERZ761564 | MGnify/ENA primary metagenome ERZ761564 (study PRJEB28885, sample SAMN05720194) | activated sludge metagenome | isolation source: Anaerobic digester | place: USA... | reverse complement strand
CCCCCAGCCGCAGTTGGCATTATATGCGCGGAAGTAATAGGTTCCTGAGGAAGAAACAGATTGGGAGGTTCCGGGAGTTCCTGTAGAAGTACCCCCGCTTTGTGTTCCCTGCCAGTATATAGTGGCATTGGTACCTCCTGTTGCCGTGAGTGTTCTGCTGCCACCGCATTGTGTGCCACCACCATAGGCGGTTACCCCACCAGCTAATGGATTTACTGTAACTAGAACCGAGCAACAGTTGGTTGAAAAGCCGGAGGCATTATAACCTCTTGCATAGTAGGTGGTGGATGCGCTGGGAGAAACCGAATATCCTACACCCGGAGAGCTGGTAAAAACCTGAGTTGTGCCGCAACCGCCCGTATACCAATATATGGTTGTTGCACCACTCGAAGTAGCAGAAACACTAACGCTTGAACCGGAGCATATTGTTCCGCCACCGGAACAAATAGGCGTAGAAGGGGTGGTAAGCATCATATACCCTGATGGAGGCAGGCTTTCTGCTGAATTCACATCCCATTCGGTGTCGCTCATGTCTTCGTCAAGGGAGGCAACATCAGATAGCTCTTCTGCTGCCCTTTCGGTGGCAACACTATCGTAAGCCAAAGATAAAAGATCTTCGGGCAGGTGTCCGGTCCGTGTAAAATCGGAACGGGTAGCGGCTGCTCCGGTTGCAGCCCGTGGTGCAATAATTCCCTGCAGCAACTTTGAGGCATCAGGAACTGTCTGTTCTGATGTTGTCCTGTCATTTGGCAGTCCTGTAACAGCAGACCAGTTCAATGAATAATCCGTACCGATATATTCATTGGCTTTGAAAAGTGAAACCGATAATAACATGCTGGATTTACTTGCCTTATGCAGGTAATCATATCCTGCAACTGATATTGTAGTTCCTGAGAGACTTGCACCGGCGAAAGAAAGGTTGATTGCAGAGGTTAAAAACAGTACAGCAAGAAGTTTGAACTTTGCCGCAGCAATGAAAGATTTTGACTTTAATCGGGTTAAAATTTTCATATAAATGTTTTGCTTTATTTCTGATTTATAGTAGAGTGGCATTAATATGTAATTATAACGAATATATATATGCAAAGAAATAGGGAATTGTGGATAATAAAAGAATGAGTCTTTTTATTTAAATTTGATAAGCGAAATTTATAAGTATGCATTAAGGAAAAATAAATTTGTCGTTATTTTTTTACAAAGATATTAAAAACTAATGAGATGGCAAAAAAGTATTAGAATATTTAAATGTTTATATTTTTGTTATCAAATATTATTATTTATCAATTGTTACATGGAGTTTATTTTCAGTTATTAGAATCAATTTGTTGGTCTGGCACGAAGATGGAAATTGATTTCGAAAACCAGCCATAAAACCTGCGATCGAACATAAAAAAACAATTTGCCTGCAAACCATTGGATCTAGTGCAAAAACAGGTTTGTTAAAGTTCATGTTTTCCGTAAGATAGAATTCTTGGGTATGCAACAAAAGAATATATTGCAGGTTTAATGCCGATTTATAAATAAAATTATGATATAGTCTTACTCTCACAATTGTTCCCTTAGTGTTCTTCTGTAAAAGCCCCTCGAATAAATTGTTAAAAAAAGTTAATTTCAGTGGAGTTGAAATGATTATTGTTAAATTCGTTAAAATATATAATATAAATTAACATTTTTCCAAATCAGAGCTTAATTCGGCCTGAAACATCATTATTTATTTAATTATACTCTATGAAACCCCAAAAAACACTATTATTTTCTGTTATTTATTTTTTACTTCTCCTTTATTCGTCAGGAATAAAAGCAGATGGAGTATTACCAACCGGTCTGAAAAATTTAATGCCTGACCAGGCTGCAGTTCCTGTAAATAATCCACCAGGAATTTGGTTACAGACCTTTATTAATTGTAATTTTTACTCATTGTTATCTGTTTATCAGGATAATTCTGGTTATTGTTCTCCAATTCCTTCGTTTGATAATGCTTGCCAGATGTGGATATCCAAAATAACGTCAAGTGGCGGGATATCTGATTTAAATCACGATTCTGGCTGTGCCGGTTCTTCCTATTTCGATTTCAGCTGCACCGACACTTTATCAAATACACAGTTGTCGTATACCGCTTTAACATTTGAATCTGCTGGTTATGCCATGGCATTTTCTGTATGGATAGACCTTAACAATGACTATGTTTTCGACATTTCGGAGCGTGTCATTGCACACAACAATCCAGGTGGGGATTTAATTGTAACGGATAGTTTCATGATCCCCCTTTCCGTTTCTCCCGGAACGTACAGGATGCGTGTCCGTGGTGATTTTTATGGTAACGGAGCGCCTGCCGATCCCTGTGATCAGCTGCATTACGGCGAAACGGAAGATTATTCTTTTACAGTACTTGCCGCTGTGCCATGTACAGGGCCTGCCAATCCCGGAAATACATTTACTGATTTAAGTGTTGTTTGTCCGGCAGACACTTTTACGGTAAGCTTGCAGTACCATGTTGATGCATTTGGAATTACCTACCAATGGCAATCATCGCAGGATGGTGTCAACTGGACAGATCTTGCAAGTGATACAACGGATAATCTGATGACCTCGCAGCCGGCTCCGTCTTACTATCGTTGTACGGTTAATTGTTCCTGCGATTCGAGTACCGGTTTTTCCAATCCTGTTCATATACAAATGAATGACCTTGTTTCCTGTTATTGTGTTCCGGCTATTTCAGATGCGGCCTGTGATTATGAATGGATCAGCAATATCACTTCCAGCGGTGGAGAAACCAATATAAACAACAGCACCGGTTGTTCTTCCTGGTCGTATGCTGATTTCAGCAGTTCCGATACTTTATCGGGTTTTCAGTATGAGCAGATTTTCATGACTTTTACATCCTATGGTTATGCCCTGGCATATGCTGTGTGGATTGATTTTAACGATAACGGAATCTATGAAAATCCGGAAAAAGTGATTTCTGAAGACAATCCTTATGAGGAATTGACTATTACAGCACAATTCTCTGTTCCCGGCTATGCTCTGCCCGGTGCTCATACCATGCGCGTAAGGGGAGAAGACTATGGATATGAAGCGCCTGCCGATCCCTGCAATCAGTTATATTATGGCGAGACAGAGGATTATACTTTTAATGTTTTACCCGCATTGCAGAAAGATGTAAAGCTGTTGAGTATTGTTAATCCGGATGATATCGGATACCAGTCTGCCGCAGAGAGTGTGATTGTTCACTTAAAAAACAATGGTTATGATACTTTGTATCAGATCCCGATCACTTACGTTTTAAATGATAAACCGCCGGTATCTTATACCTGGAACGGGCTGTTGTTACCTCAACAAAAAACAAATGTCATTCTGCCTCCTGTGATGCCGGAGGTGCTAAACAATACCATTACTGTTTATACCGGTTTGCCCGGCGATATGGATCATACAAACGACACCCTGTCAAGCGGTTTTTTTGCCTTATCGCCTCCTGCTTTGATATCTGCCATTCCCGATACAGTTTTCGGAATGATAACATCCTGTGATAGTTTTGCAACACAGACATCATGGTTGTCACTTGTCAATGTGGGATTCCAACCTTTGTATTATTCGATAAGGCATGAATGGTACGAAAATTTTGAGAACGGCCTGAATAATTGGAGCTCAGACGATAATTGGAGTGTCGCGCAAGGTTACACCGGGGCATACGGATTGACCGAAGGGCCTTCAGGGAATTATGAAAACTACTGGAAAAAATATATTCAATTAAAAGATTCACTGTATATTGCTGATAAAGATAGTTTCGGCATACAATTTATGGTGAAATTAAATCTGGATACCTGGAATGATTATTTATCCCCCCAGATTAGTGTCAACGGAGGTTTGTGGTATTCAGTTGCCGATTTGACCGGCACCGGGGAATGGAACCCGGTGAAAATTCCACTGAGCAGTTATGTCGAAAACGGCGATTATATCAAATTCCGCTTTATGTTTGAGTCCTATGGGTCAGCGGAATTTGAGGGTGCTGTCATTGATGAACTTAAAATTAACGGCGTCGAAAATAAGTGGGCTTCTTTAAGCCAGACAAGGGACACCATTGCTGCAGGAGATACATCATCAGTTGAAATAATATTTACCGTAGGACAATTAACTGCCGGAATTCATACGCAAAATTTAATAATTGAATCTAATGATCCTTTAACGTCAATCATGGTGGTTCCGTTGTATTTTATTGTCACGGGACTTCCGCAGATTCTGGTGAAAGACAGCGTTAAAATCTTTCCATCCATACAGGCCGGACAATCGGCCGAAGAATCATTTATGATCTATAATATTGGATGCGATACCCTGAAAATAACCGCTGTGAATAATACTGATCCTGCGTTTAATCCTGTTTACCCTTCCTGTATAGCCGGAAGGGATTCAGCCCTGATCGTTGTAAAATTCTTTTCTTTGGCACAGGGGATTCACAATGATACGCTCATCATCCAGAATAATAGTGAAACGATAAAACTATATGTCAGCGGGATCATATTACCGGCAGCTTACCTGACATTGAACCCCGACAGTATTTCAATGAGTACGGCTGTTTGTGAAGATACTGTCAATGGTTCGTTTCAGCTGATAAACAGCGGCAATGATACGATGAGGTGGAACGTATATTGCGGGGAAGATGCAGGGACAGCAATGTCATTCAATGGAAGTACCAGTGAGGTCAGGTTCGGAGATATGGGGCAAATGCCCCAAAAAGGTTGTGTCGAATTCTGGATGAAAACTAATGTGGGCTCAGGTTCCAGACGGGTGTTTTCAACTTCGGGACTTAACGGTAACTGGAAAGGTGTAAACATTTACCAGTCAGGAAGTTATCTGTTTTTAGGCATAGGAGATGACAACGGGGCTTCAGGTTCATATACCATTACCAATAACGTTGATTATGGTCATTGGCATCATGTGGCTGTCACCTGGGATGTTGCGCAAAATAAAGTATGGGCCTATTTTAACGGAATTGTGAATGTGAACGGGGATTATAATTCGCATTGGCCTTCTGCGTTTTCGGATGTTAGACTTGGCATCGGTTACAGTGCATCAGCATCTTATTATTTTAACGGGGAGGTTGACGGATTCCGTATGTGGAAGGAAAACCGCTCTGCCTCCGAGATAATGGATTTGTATCATGAAGGATTATCGGTGCCACTGTCAGGCCTGGCAGGATGGTGGGAATTTAATGAACCGTCAGGTGATACGGTTTATAGTTTAAATTCCGGTATAAAAGGTGTATTATATAATATCACCAGAGTTAGTTCGGGTGCAGGGATTACAGATCCGCAGACCGATGCCAATCCTGCCAGCGGCATATTAGCCGGAGGAGATACTGCTGTGGTTCAGGTAAACTGCTTTACCGGAGGCTTTAACAGCGGAATACATAACGCAGTGGTCGGTTTAACTACTAATGACCCTTTACATCATAATGTTTTTGTACCGGTACAGATGGTTATATCGGGAACATCGCAGGTTTTCTTTACGGATAGCATCAGGGCTTTCCCTTCTATACTGGCCGGTGATCTGATCACAGATACGTTTAAAATATTTAATACAGGATGTGATTCTTTGAAGATAACAGCTGTTAATAATACAGATCCATCATTTTCAGCAGATTTTTCCACATTTGTGATACCGGGAGATTCGGGACTGATTACAGTCAGCTTTTCTTCATTGACACAGGGCTTACATACAGATACACTCACCATACTCAATAATAGTGAATCAAAACACCTGTATGTGAGCGGCGTTATTTTGCCAACACCAAAATTAACTTTGGTTCCCGGCAGTTTATCTAACAACACAAATATTTGTGATGATACGCTTTCTAATGACTTTACAATAATTAATGCCGGAAATGATACGTTAACATGGGAAGCATATTATACGGATGGCGCCGGAAAAGCCTTGTCATTCAACGGAAGCAACAGCGAGGTTCATTTCGGGGATCTCGGGCTTATGCCGGAAAAAGGGAGTGTGGAATTCTGGATGAAAACTAATGTTAACACAGGCTCCAGAAAAGTATTTTCATCATCAGGTCTGTTCAACAACTGGAAGGGCGTGAATATTTTTCAGAATGGAGCCGGCCTGTACCTGCGCATGGGTGATGATGCCGGAAATTCTTATTTTTTTACAGTCACGGATAATGTCCAGTTTGGCACGTGGCATCACGTGGCGGTTACATGGGATAAAACTCAAAACAAAGTCTGGACATATTTTGACGGAAATGTTTATGAAAACGGTAGTAATAATCCCCGGTGGGTTTCCGCTTTTTCCGATGCGAGGCTGGGTGTCGGTTATGCCGCTACAACAGCCAATCATTTTAGCGGAGAGATCGACGAGTTCAGGTTATGGAGTGAAAGTCGTTCTGCTGCCGATATTATGAATTTATACAGTGAAGGAATATTTGATATTCCGGTAAGCCTCACAGGTTTATGGGAATTTAATGAACCTTCCGGTGACACGGTATACAGTTTAAATTCAAATATTAAAGGTATTTTATTTTACACAGGCAGGGTAACATCAGGTGCAGGTATCAGGGATGCAGGTATTGATGCTTTACCCGTCAGTGGTCTGCTGGCGCCTAATGACACAGCTCATGTTGCCGTGACGCTGAACACCGCTGGTTATTCCAGCGGCACTAACCATTTATTGATCGGAATAACGACAAATGATCCTCTGCATCTGCTTGATTTTATTCCTTTACAGCTGGTTTTGGACGGTGCGCCTCAGATTGTTTTTAATGATACTACAGAGATCTTCCCTTCAATAATGGCCGGAGCAGTGGTATCAGACACTTTTAAAATATTCAATTCCGGTTGCGATTCACTGAAAATAACAGCGGTCAATAATGATGATCCGGCATTCACACCCGGTTTTCCAACTTTTGTACTACCGAAAGATTCAGGAATAATCACCGTCATTTTTTCTTCACAGATACAAGGCTATCATAGCGATACCCTTATAATTATGAATAACAGTGAACCCCGGCAACTGTATGTAAGCGGTACTATTTTGCAGACGCCGCACCTTTTGCTTGTTCCCGACAGCCTGTCGGTGAGCACAGGTATTTGCGAGGATACTCTTTCTACTGCCCTTCAGATAATAAATACAGGCAATGCTGCTATGAGCTGGAGCGCTTATTGCAGCGATGGTGCCGGAAAATCTGTGTCATTCAATGGAAGCACAAGTGAGGTGCGGTTCGGTGACCTCGGGCTTATGCCGGATAAAGGCTGTATTGAATTCTGGATGAAAACCAATGTGAACTCCGGAACAAAAAGGGTCTTTTGTTCATCAGGGCTTAACGGTACCTATAAAGGAATTAATATTTATCAGAGCGGAACTATACTGTATTTGAGGGTGGGCGATGATGCCGGGAATTATTATGTCACTCATACCATAACAGATAATGTTGATTTTGGCAACTGGCACCATGTGGCAGTTACCTGGGATAAACCACAAAACAAACTCTGGGCATATTTTGACGGGAATGTTGCAGTTGATGACACCTATAACCCTGAATGGCCGCTGGCATTTTCGGATGTCAGGCTTGGCGTATGTTACAACACCACCTCAACCTATCGTTTTAACGGAGAGATTGACGGATTCCGGCTGTGGAGCGAAATCCGCTCAGAGGCTGATATCAATGATTTTTACCATGAAGGTATTTTTGATCCTCCGGCCAGCCTGACAGGCTTGTGGGAATTCAATGAACCCTCGGGTGATACTGCATATAGTTTTAATTCCGGTATTAAAGGTGTTTTATTAAATATTACCCGGGTCAGTTCAGGAGCGCTAATCAGCAACCCGGGTATTGATGCCGATCCTGTAGATGGTACTGTGGCTGTCGGAGATACTGCAAGTGTTGTAGTGACATTTGTCACAGGTGTTTTAAACAATGGGACTCATCATTCTGTAATAGGGATTAGCACTGATGACCCTTTGCAGCATCTTGTTGTGGTTCCCACGCAGGTTATCCTGACAGGATTGCCGTGTATACTTATCAGGGATAGCGTCGCTGTTTTCCCTTCTGTTGAGGCTGGAGATTCAGCAATAAAGACTTTTATGATTTATAATACAGGGTGTGATTCTTTGAAAATATCAGCGGTAAATAATGGAGATCCCGCATTTGTCCCTGTTTACCCTTCTGTCATTCTGCCCAAAGATTCTGCGCTGATCACGGTCGGGTTTTATTCATTAGTACAGGGACTTCATTGTGACACACTCACTATCCTGAATAATAACGGAACAAGGCATTTGTATGTATGCGGGACAATTCTGCCAACAGCACAGCTGCTATTGGTTCCTGACAGTTTATCTGCGGTTACAGGTAGCTGTAATGATACCATCATTTCAAATTTCCAGGTCATAAATACGGGTAATGATACCATGAACTGGAGTGCATATTTCAGCCACGGCGCCGGCAATGCTTTATCATTCAACGGCAGTAACAGCGAGGTTCATTTTGGGGACCTCGGGCCTATGCCTGAGCAGGGCTGTGTCGAATTCTGGATGAAAACAAATGTCAACGCCGCAAATAAGATAATTTTTTCTTCATCCGGGATTAACAGTACCTGGAGAGGAGTGATTATTTATCAGAATTATAATTATTTGTACATACGCATGGGAGATGATAATGGTGATTATAACTCTTATGTGATCAGTAATGACATTGATTATGGCCAATGGCATCATGTTGCAATCACATGGGATATTTCACAAAACAAAGTATGGGCCTATTTTGACGGAAATGTTACGAAAAACGGAAGTGCTAATATTTATTTTCCTTCTGCGTTTTCTGATGTGAGGCTCGGTATCGGATATTATTCTTCTACGACTTATCATTATAATGGTGAGGTTGATGGATTCCGCATGTGGAGCGAATATCGTTCCGGTGAAGAAATAACCAATTCGTTCCGGCTGGGTATGTTTGCTCCTCCGCCAGGGTTGATTGGAGCCTGGGAATTTAACGAGCCGTCGGGGGATACTGTTTACAGTTTTAATAATGATAAAACCGGTATTTTGATTAATGTGACAAGGGTGGCTTCAGAAGCAGGGATATTGGATCCTGGTATTGACCTTCAGCCTGCCGGCGGGCAGATCGCTGACGGAGATACAAGCGCCGTGCAGGTGACATTTGTGAGCAGTATACTTAACAGCGGGACCCATATTTCAGCAATAGGAATAACGACCAATGACCCGTTACATCCGTATGCATTTATTCCTACATGGCTTGTTTTGAACGGGTATCCGCAAATCATGATCTATGACAGTATCGGGGATCTCCCTTCGGTTATGGCCGGAGAGGCGGCAACAGACACTTTTCAAATATTCAATACCGGTTGTGATACCTTGAAAATTACATCGCTTACCCATACCGATTCGGCATTTACGATTATTTATCCCGACTTTGTGATGCCGAGAGATACTGCCCTGATTATAGCGGATTTTTATTCGTTGATACAGGGTATATACCACGATACCATAACGATCCAGAGTAACAGCGGAATCAGGCGTTTATTTGCCGGTGCGACCGTAATTGTAACTCCCGGGATAGCATTAACACCTGATAGTATCATAGTGAGTACAAATAATTGTCACGACACCATTGTGACTACCATAAATGTTATCAATACAGGGAATGACACCCTTTTATGTTCGTATTATTTTTCAGAGACACTGTCTGATAATTTTGATGCCGGGATTGATTATTTCGACTGGAGTGAGGTTCTGAATGGAACTTCTGCCGCATGGTGCGGAACAGCTGCAGGAACCGGTGCATTGTATTTTGACGGGACCGGAACAAGGGAGATTATAACCAAATCATTGAATACGGTAGGCGGCGGAACTATTTCTTTCCACCTCATGATCGCTACGGGGACAAGTCCCTGTGACAATGCAGATGCCGGCGAAGATATTGTATTGGAGTATTCTGTTGATAATGGTTCCACCTGGGTCGTTATTCAGATTTTTGATTCTGAAAACTATCCGGGTTTTACTGCTGTTCAAATACCGATTCCTGCTGCTGCTCAGAATGTACAAACTTTATTCAGATGGCGTCAGATAGCTCATAGTGGATCAGGTAATGATAACTGGGCTATTGATGAAGTAAACATTAATGGGACAACCGGAAGCTGGGCGATATTGAGCGATACCTCAAATATGACCATTCCCGGGGATACTTCTCAGATTGATATTACTTTTTTTGACGGTGATCTGAGTTCGGGAAATTATTTCCAGAATCTGATCATAGAATCCAATGTCCCTGCTTCACCAATACTATTGGTGCCTTTGTGTTTTTCTATTTCCGGACAGCCACAAATCCTGATAGAAGACAGCATCAGAAATTTTCCAACGATCTATGCAGGAGCAACCACTACCGATACCTTTATGATATATAATACAGGTTGTGATTCATTGAAAATAACGGCAATAAACCATTCAGATCAGGCATTTACGCCTGCATTCCCATCATTTGTAATGCCCTATGATTCAGCGCTGATCACAGTCGGTTTTTATTCCTTAACACTGGGTTTCCACAGCGATACTTTGAGCGTTTTGAACAATAGTGAAATCAGGCGGCTGTATGTCAATGGAACCATTACTGCAGGTCCCGAGCTGGCCGTCACGCCCGACAGTATTCCCATGAGTGCAAGTATCTGTGATGATACATTGTACAGTTTACTGCAGGTAAAAAATTCCGGTTTCGATACATTGAACTGGAACAGCGATGTTACCCGGGGAGCTGATAAAGCACTGTTCTTTAATGGCAGTAATTCGGAAGTTGTGTTGGGGGATTTTGGCCCGATGCCACCCAAAGGATGCATTGAATTTTGGATGAAGACAAATTCCATCAGCGGACAAAGAGGAATAGTTTCTACATCAGGTCTTAACAGTAATTGGAAAGGAATTAATATTTATCAGAATAATAATTATATATATTTGAGATTTGGGAACGATTTCGGAAATTATTATGCAACATATGCAATTGCCGAAAATGCTGATGCCGGCCACTGGCACCATGTAGCAGTGACATGGGATATAACCCAGAATAAGGTCTGGACATATTTTGACGGGAATATGAGCACTAACGGCAGTTATAATTCTTACTGGCCATCAGCAATAACCGATGTGCGTTTTGGAGTGGGTTACAATGCTACCAGTCGTTTCTATGGAGAAATGGATGAAGTGCGTATGTGGAGTGAATATCGTACAGCGATAGAGATAGCAAACCTTTACCAGGAGCCATATATTGCTACATTGCCGGAATTACTTGGAATATGGGAATTCAATGAGCCGGCCGGAGGTACTGCTTTCAGTGTTGATCATTGTAAGAACGGAATATTATTTAATGTTTCGAGAGTAGTTTCCGGAGCAGATATCAACCGGATAGGCATAAATGTGACTCCGGAAAGCGGCAGCCTGACGATTGGTGACTCAATCAATGTACAGATATCTTTTATTACATCAGGTCTGAACAATGGCTCACATTATGGCGGAATCACAGTATTGTCAAATGATCCTTTTCATTCCGCTGCTGTTATTCCTGTTCACCTTGTTTTGTCAGGAGCTTCTCAGATACAGTTGCCCGAAACAGATCTTTTCATGGATGTTATCATTGCAGGCGCTTCTGTCACTGATTCTGTGCCTGTTGTCAGTTATGGCTGCGACACGCTCATCATTACCGGTATTACGAATAACAACACCGCATTTACTTTTGATCAGACTTCATTTACTATTGTGCCCGGACATACGGCATATCTTAAAGTGACATTTGAACCTGTTGATGTCGGAGTTTATGAAGATACCGTTCAAATCATTTCAGACGGCGGAAATGCCCGGTTTTTTGTTCATGCAGTTGCACTTACACCTCCCTCAGCCTCTGTGAGCATTTCATGCGCTTCATTTGATCCATGTATGGACAGCATGATCATTTGTAATGCTGTGCCCTTAAATGGAGGTAGCAACCCCTTATTTAAATGGTACGTCAATGACATTCTTATGCAGGAAGAAAATCAAATCAATGACGGGGACATCTTCAGTTATACTCCTGCCGATAACGACAGTGTACTGTGTGTGATGACTTCAAACATGCCTTATGTCATAAACAACCCCGACACAAGCAATACCATAACAATAACCTTACCTCCTCAGGCTATCCCGGATTCTGCGGGAACAATTTCAGGTTGGGCCGGTGTCTGCCAAGGCAAAAATAATGTGACATACACGATACCCGTCATAGCCAATGCAGTATCTTATATATGGTCGTTACCATCCGGCGCAACAGGTACAAGTTCAACAAATTCAATTACTGTAAATTACAGCGATACAGCAGTTTCCGGAAATATAACAGTGAAGGGACATAATCTATGCCAGGATGGCGCCGAATCATTTCTGGCTGTGACTGTCAATCCTCTTCCTGCGGTAAATGCCGGCACCGATACCGTTATCGGCCAGGGCAGTGCCATTGTGTTGAACGGAAGCATTTCCGGAGGAACCCTGCCTTATATGATTTTATGGACGCCATCGGGTTCTTTGTCGGATAATGATATATTAAATCCTTTAGCCAGCCCGGTCAGTTCTACTACGTATACACTAACAGTTTCCGATGCACATTCCTGCAGTGCAAGCGATAAGGTGCATATTCATGTAACCTATCTGACAACGGGAAGTGTGGTATATGGTAATTCATTATTGACTCCTATGCAAAATGAATGGGTTTATTTTGAAGACGCTGCACATATTCTCATCGACTCTGTGTTAACTTCCGGTGCCGGAAATTATTATTTCGACAGTATCACTGAAGGTACTTATTATCTCTATTCGAAGCCTTCTTATATGCATGGCGGAATTAGTGCAACAGATGCCCTACTAATAAAACGTCATATTGTAAATCTCGCTGCACTCAGCGGTATAAACCTTAATGCTGCCGATGTGAATAACAGCCATACCATCCTGAGTACCGACGCCCTGCTCATACTCAGACGGACCATCGGATTGATACCGTCTTTTGCTGCAGGAGACTGGACGTCTGAAATGAAGGTTCTTACGGTTAATTCAAACCAGCAAAATGTTTTAATTAAGGTATTATGTATGGGGGATGTAAACGGGTCATATAACATTTACAATATGAAGAAAGCAGAAGGTTCACCGGTGCTTACCTGCAAGCCTGTATCGGCCAATCTGATTGCAGGTGAAACATTTAATCTGCCGATAAAAGTGGATCAGAATATCTTGCCCGGCGCTGTTACACTTAATATACGTTTTCCTGAAGATATTATTGATATTACGGGCGTTTTGCTGAATGGAAGCGAGATCGAATATTATGTATACAACGGAATTCTGTCTGTGGCAGCCTATGATGTAAACGGAATGCAGCTTGAAAATAATGTGCTGTTAACTTTGAAATGCAAGATTAAGCCGGAGACAAAGAAAACGGATATCTGCATCTCACTGACAGAACAATGTGAAATTGCCGATAGGGAAGGGTATGTAATTAAAGGGTTGTTGCTTGAAGTTGCACAATTGAATGTTACCGAAAATTTTATCGGGTTTAAGTTGGAGGACAATGTGCCCAACCCATTCTCCGAAACAACCATGGTCAGGTTCTACATACCTGAGGAAGCATCAGCAGATGTGAGTGTTATAAATATGCAGGGCGTTGAAATAAAAACGATTTCATTTCATAAACTACCTGCGGGCTGGAACGAGATACAAATTGACGGAAAAGAACTATCACATGGGGTATATTTTTATCGTTTGCATGCAGCGGGCGCTCAGCAAACTTTTGAGGAAACACGCAGAATGATGATAGTACGATAAGAAAATTAATACTGGTTTTAAAATTAAAAATCATGAGAAAAATCAGAACAGATAAGGCCGATATAAAATCAGCAAACAGGATATTTCAAAAATTCATAGCAAAGCTGCATGTTTTATTGAGTTTTCTGATCTTTATATATCTGCTGCCGGCATATGCTCAATCACCGGTAATATACGCAGATACTGTGATTGGACACCCGGGTGACAGCATTGATATAGCTGTCAGAGCCTCCGGCCTGCCTGAAACCGGCGCTATAACCCTGTTCATCAGGTTTTCGGATACCGTGCTGAATTATGGAAGGGTGTTGAATATTCATCCATTGATACTTCAGGGTTATCCTTTGATCAATAAGATTGACAGCATCACGATCGCTGTTTCATGGTACGATGTTAACGGCGTGACCATTGGAACCGGAAAACTTTTTGATATGAGGTTCAAATACAATGGCGGTACCAGCGATATTTCTTTTTTGACCTCTTGTGAAATAGCGGATATTGAGGGTAATCTGTTATCGCCTGACGTGGTTTACCTGAACGGGCGGGTAACTCCTTCTTTATCGGCGAATATCATGTCCACTGTGAATGCTATTTGTGCCGGTCAATCTATTTTACTGACTGCTCAGGCGGCCGACGGGCAGGGAAATTACCTTTACAACTGGTCGTCTGATCCTCCCGGTTTTTCTTCTGCTCAGTCGGCAGTGCAGGTCAATCCCACTATAAACACAGTGTACTCCGTTGAAGTAAGAGATGATCTGGATACCGTATTGGTCAGCAAGACAATTACTGTTTATTCCACACCCCCGGCATCTGTTGCCAATATGCTGCCTGCAGACAGCTCATTTGATATTTCATTCCCGGTTCAGTTTTCATGGAGCCCCGCTGTAAATGCAACCCTGTATGACTTGTATATATGGAAATACAAGGAAACACAGCCCAATACACCAGTAGTTTCCGATTTGACCCAGATTAATTATATGCTCGACGGTAGCAGTTTGTTTACTTTCGGGGATACCTGTAAATGGAGGGTGGCTGCCAAAAACCCTTGTGCTCAGACACAGGGGCCCATACAGGTTTTTTCACTCAAAGGACTTCCGGAACTTCATGTGACAGGAATATCAAATTCACAGCCTGTTGCAGGTCAGCCGATGACCATCAGCTGGACGGTCCAAAATGATGGTGCATGGGAAACAATGCCGGGAAACATATGGATGGACAGGGTCTGGCTTTCACCAGATATAGACGTGAGGATAGCAGAACAGGAAGATATTTTACTGGGGCAGTTTCCTAATATCAGTTATCTCGGCCCTGGTGAAAGTTATGTGCAGTCAAAACAGATTCAAATACCTGCAAATCTGATGGGTACGTACTTTCTTTTTGTTGTGACGGATGCTCTTGATGCCTGTTTAATGTCCTGGCCGCCTTCAGGACCTCCAGTGCCCTATAATCCACCGCCTTATAACAAGGCATTTTCCCATACCGGAAGTTTTGTGAATATCGTTCCTGAAATATCAGACAATCCTCCGTACCACGACAATTTCTTTTATAAAGAAATTAATTTTCCGGTTCCTCCTGAACCCGACCTGATAGTAAACTCCATCATTCCCCCTTCCAATGCATTTTCCGGACAGCCGGTGAACGTTACCTGGACAGTTAAGAACACCGGAGATGGCAACACCATTGTGAGCAGCTGGAAAGACAAGGTTTTTCTTTCTTCAGATTCTGTTTTGAACACCGATTCGGCTTATAATCTCGGGATATTCAGCCATACGGGAATACTTAATCCCGACAGCTCATATACCTGTACAAAATCTGTGATTATACCGCCCAATATTTTCGGAACCTTCTATTTCTATATTACTACTGATATTAATAATCAGGTTTTTGAATATGTATACGAAAGTAATAATACGACAAAAAGCAACCCGGTGGAGGTGTTTCTTACTCCGACTGCCGACCTGATTGTTACAGATATCTTTACACCGGACACAATAAGCCATAAAGACTCCTTTGTCATCGGATGGACGGTAAAGAATCAGGGAGCAACACCTCCTGTGGTGAACAACTGGAAGGATAATATATACTTGTCCGAATTGCCTTATTTTGACAATAACCACGCGTTTAATCTGGGTCAAAAATTCATTAATCTTATTGGACTTCCTCATGATAGCAGCTACTCGGTGACCAAACAGATTAGTTTTTTTCAGAATATAACAGGGCTGTACTATGTTTATATAAGTACGGATATAAATGACAATGTATACGAATACGGGAATGAAAACAATAACATGCTCAGGAGTGATGATCCTGTTATGATCGTAAATCCCGACCTTGTCGTTGCTAATATTGCATGCCCACTGACGAATAATAACAGCCAGGCTTTTGATATTCATTGGATGGTGAAAAATAACGGTCCGGGGAAATTAAATAATGAAACATGGACAGATAAAATTATTGTTTCGAAATCCCCGGTTTACCAGGCGGATTCTGTTATTCAGATCGTCGAACTTCATCATACTTTATTGACATTGCTGCCTGGTGACAGCATCAGTCATACACAATCAGTTTTGCTTCCAGACAGTTTGTCTGGGTCATACTATGTATATATTTATACCGATTGGAGCAACAGCATCTTTGAAAATGGCAGCGAATACAATAATGTTTCAAGAAGTCCCAGCAGCATCCTGATTGATAAGCCTGACCTTGCCGTATACGATATTAATGCTCCAGCTGCTGATAGCGGAACACAGACCATTCCTGTCAGTTGGAAAGTCATAAATACCGGTTCAGGTATGGTGCAAAACCGGAACTGGACTGACAGGATCATGGTTTCGCACAGTCCCGTCTTTGATCCCGATTCGGTTTTTCAGATTACGGTACTGAACTATAGTGCAGATATGGGCTCCGGTGAAACCGCCAGCAGACAGGTGAATGTCAGTTTACCGGATTCCATTAAACCCGGCACGTATTATGTTTTTGTATATGTGGATGGTTATAACCAGATATATGAGAATTATTCTGAAACGAACAACATAGGCCATAGCGCCGGCACCATACAGATTCTGAGGCCGGATATGATAGTGCGGCATCTGCAGATTCCTTCTTCCGCAAATACAGGGGATTCTGTCAGCATAACATGGGTGACGAAAAATAATGGGACCTCATCAGTTCTTAATAAAACCTGGCATGACAGGGTTTTCTTATCGTATTATTCGTCCTATTATCAGGGTGCGAATACGTTATTGGCCGATAAGGGTTTTACAGGTACTTTGCATCCCGGCGATAGTATCACAAGTCAAATAATGGTCTTTATCCCGGAAGGGATACAAGGTGATTATTATATTCATGTTTTCACCGACTTCAATGACAATATTGATGAAATATATAATAAAAACAATAATGTTGCCGATTCTATAATTTACCTTGAAATAAATGCCTGGCCAGATCTTCAGGTCACCAACATTCAAATAACAGATTCTGCGATGGCTGGCCAGCAAATTCCCATGATTATTACCGTAAAAAATACAGGTACAAAAAGCATCATAGATAAAACATGGATCGACAAAGCATATATTTCACCGGTTTCTGACTGGGATCCGGGGTCGTCGGTATTCCTGCGCTCTTTTGTGCAGTCGTTTTCACTGGCTGTCGATTCAACCTATGAAATCAACACTTCTGTCAATCTGCCTGGCGGAATTGGCAGCGGGATTTTCTATATTTATGTTTTTGCCGATGCAGAGGATACTGTTTTTGAACACACCACGGAATATAACAACGTTTCTAAAAGTGACCCCCTTTTCATTAATCCGCCTCCTCCCGCTGATATCACTGTTTTGAGTGTTATTAATTCTGATTCGGCATATTCAGGGCAATTAATTAGTGTATACTGGTCCGTGAAAAATATTGCCCCTGCAGGTACTCTTTCCTCATGGTACGATGCGGTTTATTTATCCGGCGACAGCCTTTGGAATGAGAATACAGACTTATACCTCGGCAAACGTTATCATTACGGGCAGTTGGGCTATGAAGAAAGTTACAGCGCCAGTCAGTCATTTGTTATACCCAACGGGGTAAGCGGAGATTATTATTTGCTGGTTGTTGCCGATTATCAGCGGGTAAACAGCGATGCCAATCTGTCAAACAACAGTAGGGCAAGATCTATATACGGCCCAATGATAACCACTCATATTTCACTTACCCCTCCGCCGGACCTTAAAGTGACCTTGTTTACAGTGCCCTTGCAGGCCGTTACCGGCATACCGTTTACTATAACCTGGACGGCTCAAAACCTTGGACCGGGAGTTATCCAGAATAACTCGTGGACCGATAAGATTTATTTATCTTCTGATCTTGTCATTAATTCCGGTGACCTGCTGATCGGATCAAAGACGAGAATGGAGGCGATTGGTGCATCTCAAACATATACTGATTCACTGCAAATCACCCTGCCCAATAATCTGTCAGGGAATTACGTCATGCTGATCATGGCTGATGCCGCAGATGCCCTATATGAATCATCCGAAACCAATAATTCGGACTATTCTTTTGTGGTTGTATCTCAACCACCTCCGGCCGACCTGGTTGTTTCAACAATAACTCATCCGGACTCGGTTGTCGTTGGAAAAACAACGACAATTCAATGGACACTTAGAAATACCGGACAGAACCCGGCTAACGGGATTGTAAAAGACATGGTGTATTTTTCCGATGATCCGGTTTGGGATATTGGAGATGTGTTGTTCGGATCATTCCAGTCGGGTGTGAGTCTGGGCACTGACGAAGAGATCTTAAGAAGTGTAACAGCAAAAGCCAATGACCTTCATTATGGGTTGTACTATGTCTTTGTCAGGACGGATGTACTCAACGGAATTAATGAAACTGATGAAAATAATAATAGTACAGCGGCAAGCGAAATGATATTTGCCGATATACGTGAATTACCTCTTGGTGTTACTTTGTCGGACACACTGAATGATCTTGAGAACTTGTATTTCCGTATTCCCATTGATTATTCTCAGAATAATGAAACGATGCTTACCACATTGAAGGCTGATTCTGTTTCCGGTGCCAACGAAATGTACCTGAAGCATGATGATATGCCGACACGGATCATCCATGATTTTTCAAGCGGAAATCCTTACGCGGGGAATCAGGATATTATCGTGTCCTCGCTTTTCAGCGGAAACTATTATATGCTACTTTACGGAAGTACCCTGACGGGGAACCAGCAGCATATCGAAGTAAAGGCCGAGATCCTTGTATTTCAGATTCTTTCGCTGAATCCTGTTACCGGCGGAAATACCGGAACTGTCACCCTGGAGATCACCGGATCAAAGTTTGATCCCGATATGGAAGTACGACTTGAAAACGGATCAACCGTAATTGCAGCCAATGACCTTATGTATGTTGATTACTCTAAAGTGTTTGCGACCTTTGACCTCACGGACATCCAACCGGCTGTTTTTGATCTTATAATTGAAAAATCCAATGGGGACACGACCTCACTTCAGCAAGGATTCGAGGTTGTTGCCGGTACAGCAACCCAACTTGGTGTAAATATCATTGCGCCTCCTTCATCACGCCCGAACAGGGTGACAAGCTTTACCATAGAGTTTGCAAACCTTGGCAATACCAATATTTATAACCCCGAAGTGACCGTCAGAAGCCTTACCGCTTCTCCTATTGCATTAAGTGTTGACCAGCTGGTCAATATGCATCATGTCCTGCTTGTGCCGCTTAAGGAAGATAACGGACCTTCCGGACTATTAAGGCCAGGGGTAAACGGGTCCGTTACGATTTATGCTAAAACCATTGCCGGCTTGGGGTACCTTGTCCAATATAAATAATTCAAATTCTCCTAAAAAGAAATAAATATGAAAACCAAAATCAAAAAGAATATTTCAACAAAGCTGGCTATGATAAATCGTTTTATTATCATATTATTCTTGTTTCTTTTTTGTGGGCATGAAAGTTTTTCCCAGGTCTACAATACACACAAAGCAGAACAAAAGATTACAGGAGCTTCTCGCATTGATTATGCAGCCAATGGGGACCTGCCTGAATATATAAAACTAAAAGCCGGCAATGAGATCAGTTTCGGTGAATGGGAGCAGTGGTTGTCCAAATCACTGAATTTGTCACCCGAAATGGGATTTGTCTTGAAAAGCACTGAAAGAGATAATTTGGGGGAGGTGCATTACCGGTATGGCCAAACCTTTCAGGGAATAGAAATTTTTGAAAAAGATATTATTGTGCATACCAAAGACAGCAAAGTGTTTTCTTTTAACGGGAAAATTATTTCCTCGGTGAATGTTTCCAACAGTAAGACCATGACCGAATCACAGGCACTTGCAAGCGCTGTTTCTTATGTTAACGCCATCGAATATAAATGGGAAATCCCCGGTGAAGAAATATTTCTGAAGAAATTCACAGGCGACCCTGGTGCTACCTATTTCCCGTCTGGGAAGCTGATTTTTCTGGCGGATAATAATTCATCATCATACAAGCTGGCGTACAGGTTTGATATTTATGCTCATAAACCAATGAGCAGATCGTATATTTTTGTCGATGCACAAAATGGGGAAATTTTTTTGGAACTGAGCAGGATACACACAATCAATGATCCAGGCACAGCGGTTACAAAGTACAGTGGTATTCAACCGATTCATGCCGAAAAGATGACGGATACTTCCACCGGAGTACCCCTGACCTATTACCGTTTGCGTGAAACACTTAGAGGTAATGGCATTGAAACTTACAATATGAAGATGACCGGAAATTACGGGACCGCGGTTGATTTTATCGACACCAATAATTACTGGGACAACGTAAATGCGGAGCAGGATGAAGTGGCAACTGATGCCCACTGGGCTACCGAAAGATCGTATGATTATTTTTTCGGTAAATTTGGACGCAACAGTATTGATGGCAGCGGATTTAAGCTCATAAATTATGTTCATGCCAATCTTCCGTTAATTCACTCTTCACAAACGGATAATCTAAATGCATTCTGGAACGGAGCCTGCATGACTTATGGTGATGGTGATGCTGCCAACGGGCCCTATACTGCTGTTGATATTGTTGGGCATGAAATAACACACGGCCTTACCGAGAAAACAGCAAACCTCACTTATCAGGATGAATCCGGGGCTCTCAATGAGGGATTTTCAGATATTTTTGGTACAAGTATCGAGTTTTATGCAAAACCTGCCTCAGCCAATTGGACTATCGGGGAAGATATGGCTGCTCCCTTCCGTTCCATGTCTTCGCCCGAAACATATGGTCTTCCTGATACGTATCACGGGACTAACTGGTATTATTTGGCAGGCGATTACGGTGGTGTGCATTTTAATTGCGGTGTACTCGCGTATTGGTTTTACCTGCTTTCACAAGGAGGAGCAGGTACTAATGACCTGGGAAACGATTACAATGTTACCGGCATAGGCATCGACGATGCGGCAAGTATTGCCTACCGTACACTGACCGTGTATCTTCCCCCTGCATCCAATTATAAAGATGCACGAAAATACTCCCTTATTTCAGCAACTGATCTTTTCGGCAACTGCTCGGATAATGCCAAAAGGGTTATTAATGCCTGGTATGCTGTGGGTGTAGGCGACGATTATGACTCAACGGTTGTTAAACATAAAGACGTGACTTGTGCAGGTGATTCTAACGGCTCAGCCTGGGTGGAAATCATCAGGGGGGATACGGCAAATTTTTCTTATCTCTGGAATACCAGCGATACGCTCGACAGTATACATGGTTTGGCCGAGGGGCAGTACAATGTTATCATAACAAATTCTGTAAACTGCATTGATTTAATCAATGTGGACATCGAACTGTCAATGAATACTTTACCTACTACTATTACCAAGACAGACGAGAGTTGCGACAATTCGTCCGACGGATCCGCAACAGTCACGCCCGGTGATGGTACTATGCCCTTTACCTATTCCTGGTCAAACAGTGAAACCGATTCCACCCTAACGAATCTGGATGCTGGTGAATACAACGTCACGGTCACGGATTCAAATGGCTGCAACGGAACTAACACGGTAGCAATAGTAACCAATAATATTGCCTTCCCGGTGTCAATCATCTCGTCATCTCCGCCTTCCTGTCACGGCCAAAGCAACGGTAAGGCCACCGTTTCCGCATCTGGCGGAAGTGAGCCATATACCTATGGGTGGTCAAATGGCAGTTCCGGAAGCACTGCTTTTGGCCTGTCATCCGGATCATATTCAGTGACCGTAACCGACTCCAGCGGCTGTCACGGAACAACAAGCATCACTATAAACAGTCCTCCGGAATTATCAAATTCAGTCGCCGGCGGAAATGCATCTGTTTATTATTGTGGCGATGACCCGGCCCCCCCTGAAACAGATTTATATGCAATGGCTTCAGGAGGGACACCTCCCTATAGTTATAGCTGGCAGGGAGGTTCTCTTTCCGTATCAGGATCAGGGTCTTATTGCTGTTCTGTTACGGATGCCAATGGATGTGGCGCCAGTTCATGTGTTTCTGTATTATTTATCCCCGTGGAATGTTCACAGGACCCCAATGCCATTGCCGGACCAGCAGGATATGCCGAAGAACAATGGGTATCGGTCAACGACCAGTTGTCCTACACTGTATATTATGAAAATGACCCGGATTTCGCTACGGCGCCCGCACAAGAGGTTAAAATCACAGTACCGCTGAATGACAAGATTGACATGAATTCTTTACAGATAGGCAATTTCGGATTTGGAGATTTTATCTTTTCAGTGCCGCCGGGAACCCCTTATTATTCCATGCGATTGGATGTGACTGAATCGCTAAATGTATATGTAGACATAATCGCGGGACTGGATATGGTTAATCAGGAAGCATTCTGGATATTCCAGTCTGTTGACCCCGCAACCGGCCTTCCTCCTAATGATCCCCAAACAGGTTTTTTGCCTGTTAATGACACAAGCATACACTCAGGTGAGGGGTATGTCACTTTTTCAGTGAAGCCTAAAGCAGTTGATAATACGGGTGATTCAGTACTGGTTAAAGCAGAAATTATTTTTGACGTTAATGAACCTATAAATACCAATCAATGGTTTAATGTTATTGATGCCTTACCACCTTCGACTACAGTTGATACTTTGGTTTTGACCTCGCCTGGTACTGCCGATCTGTCATTTACCGGACAGGATGATGTTGGCGGGTGCGGGATTCAGAAGTATCTTCTCTATTATTCGAAAGATGGCGGACCATATTATTTATATGGTGAATATAATTTAGGAAATGTGGCACATATTATCGGCATAGAGAATTCTGAATACCGTTTTTTTTCGATTGCCAGGGATCATGTGGGTAATACTGAGCCAATGAAGAATATAACTGAAGGAACAATTTTTCTGGGTAATCCCCGGGCAATATCCGGTGCTGTTACTTATCAGAACATTCTGAATACTCCTATAAGTAATGCATTGGTTTATTTACGTGATATTGAAGGTGCCCAAAAAGATTCTGTATTTACCGGTATTAACGGAACTTACGATTTCGGCAATAAACCTCAGAATACCTATTTAATTAATGCTTATGCCGATTTTCCATGGGGTGGCGTAAATTCAACGGATGCTTTATTGGTTCGGAGGGCAGTTATTGGCCTGACTGACCTGAACAGACTGCAGGATTCCGCCGCTGATGTTAATCATTCCAATACTATTTCAAGCACGGATGCTTTATTGATCAGGAGACGTGTCGTAGGGCAGATTGATAATTTTCAGATAAATGATATTGTATTTCTGAAAGATACGCTTTATGTCACCGATAGCAATATCATTCATGATATAAAAACTTTGTGCGCAGGAGATGTGAACGGATCTTATCAGCCTGTATTTATCAAATCATCAGGTGTCAGTCTGATCAAAAAAGGAGAGATCAGTTCAGGCAGAAGTAGAAATATTGATCTTCCGGTTTTATGTGAAAACGCCATTAGCCCTGCAGCAGTTACATTACTAATAAATTACCCGGAACACATTGTTGAGGTTGAAGCCATCACTTCAGTACTCCCCGGGTTTTTATTCAGGGCTGAAAAAGGCAAGATCATCGTTGCCTGGGACAGCATTTCGCCGGCAATATTTGACAACAATGAGGCGTTGTGTGTGCTCCATTTAAAAGTCAGCGAAATAGCATCAGAAAATGACACCATCACATTAATGTTGGATGCACAGAGTGAATTTGCAGAAATAACAGCGGAAATCATGGACAATGTCTATTTGAGTTATCCTGAAATCCGGATTTCAACAGAACATGATTTTGAATTAAGCCAGAATTATCCCAATCCCTATAACGGAGAAACTGAAATTGGCTATGTATTAGCTGAAGATGGGAATGTTATTCTTAAAGCCTATAATGTTTTAGGTCAGGAAGTTAAAACGTTGGTGTCGGGCCGGCAAAAAGCAGGAAAATACCATCTTCGCTTTGACAGTTCCAAATTTAGCAGCGGTACTTATTATTACAAGATCGTCGTTGAAGGGTTAACGAGAGATTTCACAGCTACACATTCGATGATTATTTTGCCAGATAACTGAGAGGAATAAAAAAAGACCTGATGTCAGGTCTTTTTTTATTAAGCAATTCAAAAAATTACTAATCACAGGCCATTTCCTTAATGGATTAGTTTTAATACCATGCATTTGGATACTTTAGTACCGGAAAATTCAAGTTTGAAGGTGTACATACCGGCCGGCAGGTTATGTTGCGAAAATACGACCGAATATTTGCCGCTCACCTGTG
>ENA-UOWO01002192-UOWO01002192.1-activated-sludge-metagenome-genome-assembly--contig:-NODE-2192-length-24614-cov-5.117717_pt1 | contig 24614 bp, 21 predicted proteins | sample MGYA00238148_ERZ761564 | MGnify/ENA primary metagenome ERZ761564 (study PRJEB28885, sample SAMN05720194) | activated sludge metagenome | isolation source: Anaerobic digester | place: USA... | reverse complement strand
TGTTAAAACTATGGATGATCAAAACGAATGTGGCTTTGGAAACGGAGTATTCGCAGATGGAGATTTTAACCGTATTCCTGACAAGAAATTAGATTACTTCCTCAATGGAGAAGCCAAAAGAGTTTATTTCAAAGACACAAAACCAGAAGATTATTATCGATAGTGGAAATGTTGAAAACAGATAGTCGTATTTAACGGTTACTCTTCTTACCTTTACTTGATATAGTTTAGCTTGATTTGGCAACGTTGATTTTAATAACACGACTCTTCCTTACTCCTTTTAATCGGGTGCGAATAATCGCAATCCTTGCCTTACTTCCTGTTTTCATTTTTACTACTGAAACTTCGGTGGCTCAAGATCGTTGCGGAACGGTTGAATACACTCAGAAATTAAAAAACCAAAACCTTCTTAAGGAAAACGAAACAACCTTTGAGAATTGGATTCTGAAAAATAAAAGCAAAACAAAAAAGGTCGGTCCGCTTCGAACAAAAGCTACCTATCAGGTTCCAATAGTCGTGCATGTTATTCACAATGGTGAAGCGATAGGTATCGGCACAAACATATCCGATGCGCAAATATTTTCTCAGCTTGCTGTTCTCAATAAAGATTACCAAAGACTAAATGCCGATGCATCAAACACACCTGCAGAATTTCTTCCCGTTGCCGGAAATTTTGATGTTGAATTTGTTTTAGCGAAACGTAATCCTGAAGGATTAGCAACCACAGGTATTGTTCGAACACAAGGGACAAGAACGTCTTATACGATCAACGATAACTACGAATTAAAATCAACCAGTTACTGGCCTGCTGAAGACTACTTAAATCTTTGGGTGTGTAACATTACCGATTACCTTGGTTACGCACAGTTTCCTGTTTCTACGCTTGATGGATTGGCAAATTCATCTAACAATAGATTGACGGATGGTGTGGTCATTGCCTATCAGGCTTTTGGTTCATCTGATGATGGGGCATTTGATCTTGAACCTCAATACAACAAAGGTCGCACTGCCACACATGAGATCGGCCATTTTTTTGGACTGCGTCATACTTGGGGTGATGATGGTGGTACGTGCTCAGGAACCGATTATGTTGATGACACACCAAATCAAGCAAATAGTACAAGTGGTTGTCCAGCGCATCCAAGCTCTTCTTGTTCTAACAATAAGATGTTTCAAAACTACCTCGATTACACAAATGATGTTTGCATGAATATTTTCACGCAAGGACAGGTGAGTCGGATGCAAACCGTAATTGAAAATAGCCCACGAAGAGTAAGCTTGCTAACATCTCCTGCTCTTCTTGATCCTGTGCCATTGGCAAATGATTTAGGTATTAAAGAAATTTTAACTCCAGGTTCAAGCGAATGCAATACAACCTTTACACCTGCTATTGAAATCAGAAATTACGGAAGTAATGAGATTACCTCTGCACAAATTGAGGTTAGAAAAGATGGTGTTATTACGGAGACAAAACTATTTCCATCGCTTTCTTTAGCGCTGCTTCAATCTGCTCTTGTTTCCTTTAATGATCTCACTTTTACGAGTGGAGCACATACTGTAACCTTCACCATTCTTCAAACGAATGGAACTACCGATGGCAATTCTACTAACAATGTAATTAATCAATCCACTCAAATTGCTTTCGCGCAATCAACACCGTTCACGGAAGTGTTTAATTTCTCACCCACCAACTGGACAATTGAAAATCCGGATCAGAAGACTACTTGGCAAAACACAAATGCTCCGGATGTAAGCCCATCAAACAAAGCTATGAAGATGGACTTCTATGATTATGAAGACAGCGAAGGAGAAATTGATTTATTGATCACTCCGGTTTTGGATCTTTCCTCTACCACAGTAGCTCTATTAACATTCGATATTTCTCATGCTCGCTTCAATAGCACAAGTAACGATGGACTTCGAATTGTAGTGATGGAAAATTGTAATACAGATCTCAGTCAGGCCACAGAGATTTATTTGAAAAAAGGTTCTGCCCTTGCTACAACCAGTAACACTACAACTGATTTTGTTCCAACCAGCGCTGCACAGTGGCGAAATGAAATAATCAATTTAAATTCCTTTATTGGACAAAGTAATATTCAATTGGCCTTTATTGGGCTAAACGATTATGGCAATAATCTTTATCTCGACAATATTGGAATATCTGTTGCAGCATTCGAAGACATCGCGCTAATCGAAATTATTTCACCATCACCCGTCACCTGTGAAAATAATGCTACTCCGAAAATTCGTGTAAAAAATACCGGAACAGTAACGGTCACCTCGTTTAGTATAGAGACAAAAGTTAATAATGGAAATCCGGTTACAGAATCAATCTCCGGTATTAGCATTCCACCAAATGAAACTCTTGATGTATCTACTTCAGGGATTGTATTACCGAGTGCAGAAAATACTTTAACAGCAACCTTATCCTCTCCAAATGGAGTAACTGATCTGAACCCAGCGAATGACACAAAGCAAATCACTATTCTGATTCGGGATGTTGTCGAGCAAATTCCTCAAAGTCAAAATTTTGATTCTGATTTTTCTGATCAATGGACTATGGTAAACCCAAGTGGAGGAATGAATTTTGAAAGCGCCACCACAAACTATGCTACCTCTCTTTACATCAATGCATTTGACAATTCAGATACGGCTGACGAAGCCTGGTTCGTCAGTCCTGTATATGATTTTTCATCTATTGGTGTTCGTGAAATGTATTTTGACTTATCCTACAAATCTAAACCTGGAACAAACGATCGACTTCAAGTATTAGCGTCAACTGATTGTGGATACTCATACCCTATTACCTTGTTTAATCGAAGCGGTGATTTACTTTCTTCAAACGAAACCTCTTCTGACAGTTGGAACCCGGAGGGAGAATCAGATTGGCAAAATTTATCTATCGATCTTTCAGCATTGGCAAATGAAGATCAAGTTCGCATCGCCTTTGTTTTTACAAACGACAATGGCAACAACCTCTATATCGACAACATCAATTACCTTGTGATAACCAAGCTGTTCATTGTATATCCAAACCCGGCAACCAAAGATGGAATAAACGTAATCCTAAACCTTCCTGAAGGGGAAACTGCCAACCTTGAAGTAATTGATCAAATAGGTAAAATCATTTTCAGTGAAACAATTGAGGATACTCTCGATCAACCATTTTTACTTTCCATTCCTGGAGCCGCCACTGGAATTTATTTTGTAAGAGTTCGTACTTCCAATAAAATGCACTCCGAAAAAGTATTGATCACGGATTAGTCTTTTCGTACCTAGCAATCTGTTAAACAGAAAGAAGGTATTTTTCAACTCCTTTAATCTTCACATCTAATTTTTCTGTAGCACTCAAAAATTCATCTTTCGAGTCAAGCTGCATATTTACACTGATGTAAAATTTAATTTTTGGCTCTGTACCCGATGGCCGAACTGAAACTTTAGTACCATCTTCCAAATAGAATTGAAGAACATCTGATGAAGGAAAGTTTAGAGTAGATTCCTTACCCGTAATCAGATTTCGTTCTTTTAACAATTTGTAATCAAGCAATCGTTCTACTCTACTTCCATTAATTTCAGCAGGAGGATTACTTCTGAACTTTGCCATCAATGCTTTTATTTCCTGCTCACCTTGTTGTCCCTTCTTTGTGAGGTTGAGTAAGCTTTCTTTATAGTATCCAAACTCTACATACATGTCGATCAGCCAATCATACATGGATTTATTTTCCTCTGTTGCACTGGCTGCCATGGCAGCAAAGAAAGCGCAAGCCGAAACAGCATCTTTATCGCGCACAAAATCTCCCGCCATGTAACCATAACTCTCTTCACCTGCAGCAATGAAATGTTTCTTGCCTTCCAGTTGCCCCATGAGTTCGGCAATGTATTTGAAGCCTGTTAGTGTATTGTAACACTCAACACCAATCTTTGATGCCATCGCATCAATTAATTCGGAGGTAACAATTGTTTTGGCGATGTATGCATTTTTTTTATCTGATAAATTTTTCAGAATAAAATACATCATCAAACAAAACGCCTGATTACCATTCAGTAAAATAAAATCACCATCCGCTTTGCGCACCCCAATACCCACGCGATCTGTATCTGGATCGGTTGCCATTACCATCGTGGCATTGACCTCCATACCTTTCCGGATCACTAACTCCATGGCCGATTTTTCTTCAGGGTTAGGAGATTGAACTGTTGGAAAATTTCCATCCGGCACTTTCTGTTCATCTACCAACTGAATATTTGTAAATCCAATTTGACGCAAACATTCTGGTACCATCGTGATGCCGGCTCCATGTAGACTGGTGTACACTAACGGAATATTATTATGCTTTGCAATAATATCATGGTTTGGGATAATCTTCTTTACCTCGTTATAGTAAGCTTGCTCTACCTCCGATCCAATCGTAAAAATATTTGCTGGATTGGCTTCAAACTTTACCTGTTCGAAAGAAGTAATTGCATTCACTTCCTCCATTACATTCTGATCATGAGGCGGAACAACTTGTGCACCTCCACTCCAATACGCTTTGTAGCCATTGTACTCTTTGGGATTGTGAGATGCCGTAACAACAATACCCGAGTTGCACTTTAAATATCGAATGGCAAACGAAAGAAGAGGTGTTGGCCGAAGTTCTGAAAACATATAAACCTTAATTCCATTTGCAGAAAAAACATTGGCAGCAACTTGAGCAAAAAAACGGCTATTGTTTCGACTGTCATGAGCAATGGCTACACTGATCGGACTTAAAGGGAAAGACTTTATTAAGTAATTTGCAAGTCCCTGTGTGGCAATGCCAACGGTGTACTGGTTCATACAATTTGAACCAGCGCCCATGATGCCACGCAAACCTCCTGTTCCAAATTCAAGATCTTTATAAAACCGATCAATCAATTCCTTTGAGTCCTCTTTTTCGAGTAATGATTTTATTTCAGCCTTTGTTTCATTGTCAATGACAGCACTATCGAGCCAGCTTTGCGCTTTGACCTGAACACTTTTTAAAAGATCGGACATAGTGAAATGGTTTTGCATCAAAAATAGAAAAGCCAGATCAAATAGACCTGGCTTCCTCGTAATTTTTAAAAGAATAATAAAGTAAGAATGCTTATATAACCTTTGCTGCCTCCGGATCCCAGTTGATAATTTTCCTTTCGAAAACACTTTTGTTGGTTGCCAGAGCCGGGCCAGCGGCACGCATGCTGAACAAGGCATCTTCAACAATAGGTGCCCTTTCGCGGATGCCTCTGTAAAAACTTAAGTGATGATCCAGATTTGCACTGTAACCTCTAGGTGATCGATACTCCACATCCGATTCACTCACTTCTGGTTTGGGTGCAGGATAATGCGCCTTGTACCATTTTTCATATTCTTTTTGCTGAGCAATCGTAAAGGTATCGAACGAATCCCATCCGCCATAACCCGGGTCTTTTTGAATTTTATGACGCTCTACTTTAACCGTATCCCATCCCATAATAATCACACCATCGGTACCAACAAAGCGAAGCACTTCTCCTCCTCCTCCACCATCAACAAAGTTTACGCGCATCTGCAAATTGAATGCAGCATGCTTTGCGCTGGATGGATAATCATAAACGCCTGTGATAATATCGGGCACGTCTCTACCATCTTTCCAATACCGAAGGCCACCCGTTGCAAAAATCCGATTGGGTCCGGTTGAACTCGTTACTACATGAAGGCCTGAAAAAAGATGAACAAATAAATCGCCTGCAATTCCGGTTCCATAATCCTGATAATTTCTCCATCGAAAGAAACGAACAGGATCATAAGGCATCTTAGGAGCATCACCTATAAATTTATCCCAATCTACCGTTCCTTCTTTTGCATCGGTGGGAATGGAGTATTGCCATGCACCATTTGCTGAATGTCGATCGTTGAAGGTCTCTACCAAAATTAAATCACCAATCACACCCGATTCAAAAATTTCTTTTGTCTTCTGTGTAATAATTGAACTTACACGTTGGCTACCCACCTGAAAAACTTTACCTGTCTTCTTTTGAGTTGCGATAACATCCGCTCCTTCTTCAAGCTTATGCACCATTGGCTTTTCGCAATACACGTGCTTGCCTTTATTCATGGCTTCAATTGAAATGCGATCATGCCAATGATCAGAGGTTGCAATGATCACAGCATCCACATCTTTTCGATCCAGAATCTCCTGATAGTTCTTCGTTGTGAAAATATCTTTGCCGTAAATTTCTTTTGCATGATCCAGTCTTCCACTATACAAATCACACACACCAATTAGTTTCACACCCGGAACCTGAACAGAAGTTTCAAGGTTATTGAAACCCATAATGCCCATACCAATTACTGCAATGTTTACCTGATCATTTGCGGATATTCGTTTAAGTTGTGTGCTGGATGGAAGTGTGATTACCTTTTTTTGATTTGCTATTAAAAGTGAGGGAGCCGCACTTGTAATGAGAGCGGTACCAAACGCTTTTTTCAGAAAACTTCTTCTTGATTTTTTTTCAATTCCAGACATAGAAAATTGGATTTGGTTGTGATTTGGAAGTTACGATATTTGACTTAAATCCAAAACGAAAGAGGGACATGCGGTGGTTCTGGAAAATATTTCTTTACATAATAGGATGGAAAACAGATGTTGTTTTTCCACACCATCATCTGACTAAATATATTGTTATCGTAGCACCACACACCAGCAGCTGGGATTTTTTTATTGGACTTGCATACCGAAGTCTATTACACATGACACACACCCGATACCTTGGTAAAAAAGAATTGTTCCGACCTCCGTTTGGATTTATTTTTCGTTGGCTTGGTGGAACACCGGTTGATCGTTCAAATCATCATAACCTTGTGGATGAAGTAGTGGCTATTTTTAATCAACATACAAGGTTCTCACTTGCCATTGCCCCTGAAGGAACACGCAAGCGGGTTGATAAACTAAAAACTGGATTTTATTTCATCGCACACAAGGCTAACATTCCCATTATTATGGTAGGATTGGATTTCAAAAACAAAACCGTTGTTATCAGTGATGCATTATATACAACAAATGATCAACAAAGTGATTTTGAAAAAATATATTCTTTCTACAGGCCCATTGAAGGTAAGTACCCTGAGAATAGTTTGGGGCATTTATAAACTAAGCCATTCGTCATGCTTTACTCAAACGGAGGTAAATCATTTAACATAACTGCATTTCTATTTTCACTTTCAATCTGACAACAGAATGTTTTCATCCCATTGGTTAATACAAGGTATTTTGCTTTTAGTGTTGCGTTATAAACTGAAGCTTGTCGCAAGGTGGATTCATCAATAGATTCACTAGGCGCTTTACATTCAACAATCATCCAGGGATTACCTGTTCGGTCAAACACAACAATGTCACTGCGTTTCTGAAGCCTGTTAAATTTTAATCCACCTTCAACTTTGATCAGCGCTTTAGGATACTGAACATGGTTCAATAGGTAATGTAAAAAATGCTGACGCACCCATTCTTCCGGAGTTAATACCAAATACTTTTTCCGAACTATATCATAAATCCAAATCTTGTTATCTGATTCTTTTATCTTGTATTCAAACGCAGGAAGATTGAGTTTTTCCATCCATACAAATAAACCCTTTAGTATCGAACAGACCAATCATTTTTTCCCTGCATTTCTTTATCCTAACTTTATAAAATGAAGACAAAACAGGAAATCGTTGAGAACTGGTTGCCTCGCTATACTGGTCAGGCCTTAGATCAATTTGGAGAATATATTCTCCTCACCAATTTTGAGAACTATGTAAAGATGTTTGCAAGCTGGCATAATGTGCCCATAAATGGTTTAGATAAACCGATGCGAAGTGCTACTGCCGGAGGTATAACCATTATTAACTTTGGTATGGGCAGTCCAAATGCTGCAACGGTAATGGATTGTTTAAGCGCCATCAAACCCAAAGCGGCTTTGTTTATTGGAAAGTGTGGCGGACTGAAAAAGAAAAATGATATAGGAGACTTTATACTTCCCATTGCAGCCATTCGCGGAGAAGGTACATCCAACGATTACTTTCCACCAGAGGTACCAGCTCTTCCATCTTTTGCTTTGCAAAAAGCAATCTCAACAACCATTCGAGATTACAATCAAGATTATTGGACTGGTACAGTTTATACTACCAACAGACGTGTTTGGGAGTGGGACGAAGAATTCAAAGCATATCTCCGAAAGATAAGAGCAGGTGCAATTGACATGGAGACGGCAACTATTTTTACAACCGCATTCAATAATAAAATTCCAGCTGGTGCCTTATTACTAGTTTCGGATCAGCCTATGGTTCCTAAGGGCGTTAAAACAGAGGCAAGTGATTCTGTGGTTACGACCAACTATGTAGAACTTCATTTAAAAATAGGTATTGATTCGTTGAAGCAATTAATCAACAATGGAATGACGGTAAAGCATCTGCGGTATTGAGTATGAGCCTCACCCCACCAACCCTCTCCGGAGGAGAGGGAGGCTTGACGCTTTTGAGATTACGCTAGCGTATTAGATTTTGTAAACCTTATTGAGTAACACTGGGATTAGCATTGGTCTCTTTTCTTTTGGCAATCAAGAGTGCACCAAATCCTAAAACAAAAAATACGATCAGGGCCAACACGGAATGTTTCATTCCAAATAGTTCATCGATATAACCGAATGTAAAAATTCCAACTACAATGGATACCTTCTCTGTTACGTCATAAAAACTAAAGAAGGACGCTGTGTCGCGGGTGGTTGGCATGAGTTTGCTGTAGGTACTTCTGCTGAGCGCCTGTACACCTCCCATAACAAGTCCTACTCCAACGGCTACTACATAAAAATACAATTCAACTTCATGTCCTGATTCTTTTAGTACGGCAACAAAGAAGGCCGTAATACAAATCACCACCCAAAGTAAAACGACTCCCATGAGTGTGTAAAGATTTCCAAATCGGTTCGACAATCGTGAAATAATAGTTGCGCCTGCAATAGCCACAAACTGCATGAGCAAAATAGTTATGATTAATTTTTCTGAAGGAAGTCCCAAAGCCTTTTGTCCAAATAGGGTGGCGGCTAACATAACGGTTTGAACACCCATACTATAAAATAAGAATGCTACTAAAAACCATTTCAAAGTTTTTAACGCTTTTATATGTACGAATACTTTTTTAAGCTCAATGAAACCAGCAGTAAGAAAGTTGTTGTCTGGTTTCTTAATGGAAGGAAGACTCTTCGGAAGATGGAAGAAGGTAATCTGAGCAAATCCCATCCACCATAATCCCACAAGTAAAAAAGTAAAAAGTGGTCCAGAAGTTTTATCGCCCTTGCTACTGAAATAAACCACCAATCCAAAACCGATTATTTGTAATAATGAAGCTCCCAAATAACCGAAAGAAAAACCTCGCGCGCTAATTCGATCGTGTTCTTCGGGCTTTGCAATGTCTGGTAAATATGAATTGTAAAAAACAAGGCTTCCGATATATCCGATAGCAGCTAACATAAAACAACCTAATCCCCAAGCCACACTTGGTTGCTCTCCCTTGAACCAAAAAAGTCCGATACACGCTAGACCGCCAAGGTAACAGAAAAACTGCATGAACCTTTTCTTGTTGCCATACGAATCAGCAATGGATGAAAGAATAGGAAGCATTAAAGCGATAAAGAGATATGCGGTGGCCAAGGCGTAATCATACAAAGAAGAGTTCTTGAATGTTCTTCCTAAAAAAGGAACACTATCCTCTCCATACGCTGCACCTGTAACGCCCACAAAGTAGATTGGAAAAAAGGTAGTGGTAATCACCAGATTGTAAACCGAATTGGCCCAGTCGAACATATACCAGGCTCGTACCGTCTTGGAATCTCTTTTCTTATGTATTGTCTGCTCCATCATAAAAAAGCCCCGAGAGTATCGGGGCTTTTAATTTTATTGAATACTTTAACTATCTCTTTTCCATTTTTTGCTTCGTTGAGTAGAGTAGTTTTCTGGCGTTTGCCTTTCTCAACTCAGTTTCAACATCGGCAATGATACCTCGTTTTGCTTCGCTATCTACTTTAAGGGAAACAGTAATCGCATCACGTTCAAATTCACCTAGCTTTGCTTTTTCAGCATTTACCCATTGAATAACATCTTTCGTATCAATAAACTGATCATTGGCCTGAATCTTTGGCTCTTTACCAAATTGCTCCGGCTTTTGAGGTTCACCAATATAGAGATAAGAAACCAACGACTTCTTCGCCAACTTTCTTAATTGAGTAGCATCAGGAATACGTTGCTTCACCATAATAGAAGTATCACGAAGCTGGGTTGTTACCATGAAGAAGAAGAGAAGCATGAACACGACATCCGGCATGGATGAAGTGGGAATTTCCTGCTTCGCTTCTGTTTTTTTCTTGAATTTTGCCATAGTATTTAAATATTTAACCTCCAGCTTTTGTAGGATCGGCAATAGACAATGCCATTGGAATTTCAGGTTTACCATCCGGTAGAACTCCTCTTCCCTTATTGTAAAGTATCTTCAACTCACGACCTGCATTAGTTTCTTTATCAAGCTCTGGATCTGAAATAATTTCTCTCCAACGCTGTACTTTTACACCTGCTCGTTCAGCATAAATTTCATAATAGGCTGCCTGACAAGCATCCAACATTTCGATGAATTTTTTATGAGTTGTGCCACGATCAGTCTTTAAAGAAACAATTGCTTTGTCAGGACTAACTGAAGAAGCAGGATCTGCACCTCTGTTCAAAATAAAAGTCTTTATTTGATCTGTAAGCTCACGATTAGTTTCCGTCCAGGGATTACCTTCCACCAAAACATTGTCAAATGAATTGATCTGAATTTTAAATAAATTCCTTTCCGGAATCTCAACATCATCCAGATTTACTTCAGGAGGTGGAGGAAGCTGAATATATAATCCCTTTACATTCGCCACCGTGGTGGTCATCAAAAAGAAAGTCAATAGCAAGAACGCAATGTCTGCCATCGAAGCATTCGGGATTTCTGGGGTAGATCGTGCCATTTTACTTCAAGGCTTTACTAATTTCTGCATAAACAAGTGCCACCACAGAAAGTGCCAGCAACAAATAAAACATAATCAAACCACCACCAATAAATTTAACTGTCGATTCAGTTTGTCCCAGCGCTAAAGCCTTAACCGAAATATAGGTTCCGGCAAGCGCATAAGAAATACCGAACAAAACAACCAAAGCTCCTACGCCTATAGCTGATTTACCCAGTGAACCTGGAGTTTTAATTGCATTGATGATTGGGAAGACTATAGCCCCTACTACTGCAACAACGAGTAGGATGTAAAACACATAGAATCCAAAATCAACTAGTTCCATATTATTTATTGTTTACAAGCTTATGCTTCACCAAAATATCAACTAAAGAAATAGAGGCATCTTCCATGCTGTTAACAAGGCCATCGATCTTTGAAACGCAATAGTTATAAAGAACCTGAAGAACCATACCTACTACAAGTCCTCCAACTGTTGTGATCAAGGCCACTTTCATACCACCGGCAACAATCGCTGGAGAAATATCACCTGCCTTTTCAATGTCATCGAAGGCAAACACCATCCCGATTACGGTTCCAAAGAATCCTAACATAGGGCCTAATGAAATCATCAAGGAAATCCAGATAAGACCTCTTTCGAGTCTACCCATTTCTACACCGCCATACGATACAATTGATTTTTCAACCATATCAATCCCTTCAGGATAGCGCATAAGACCTTGTGTGAAGAGAGATGCAACTGGGCCACGAGTATTGCGGGTTACATCCAAAGCAGCATTTACACCACCTTTAGAAAGTGCATCCTCGATTTGAGTTAACAATTTCTTTGTGTTGGTAGTAGAAAAATTTAAAGTAATGATTCTTTCAATGGAGATAGACAAACCAATGATCATACAGATCAAGATAGGCCACATAAATTTAGGACCCCCAGCAATGAATAGATCTTTTAATACTTCATGGAATCCTGGTTCTTCTTCCGTAACGGCCACATCGGAAGCTGCTACATCGTCTGCCGGGGCAGCTACTTGTGCAGCAGAATCAGTTGAGGTTGAAGATGTGTCTGATTGGGCATAGAGAGCAGAGGACGCCAGTACCCCTACAAATGCGATAATCGCGAGTAATTTTTTCATAGTTAAAGGTTTAATAAACTTTGAGGTGGCCAAAATTAAAGGTTTTGTTGATTTCTAAATAGTTTTTACAAAATTTTTCTACTGGCGGTATTCCCTTATACTAATTGGCTTCATAATCTGGAATGCCAAATAAAGTCACAGCAAGATTAAAATTTACGCTAATCTATTGAAGTTCAGCCGAAGAACAAGCTAAAAAAGATAAGGTGCTCTTTCAAACCCACAAATGATGTCTGAGATTTCTCTTTAAATTAACCTGAATATATTATAGCGGGTGATAAAAAAAAGGCCGCCTCGACATTCGAGACAGCCTCATTTCTGCGGAGAGGGCGGGATTCGAACCCGCGATACCCTTTCGAGTATACACACTTTCCAGGCGTGCTCGTTCGACCACTCTGACACCTCTCCTATCAAAATGGGGCACAAAGAAATCGATAAATACTTCGGTACGCAAATGTTTTATAGTTCAAAGTTTCAAGTTCCAGATTCAAGGTTGCTGTTAAACATGGAACTTGAAACGTTGAACTGGGAATCTTAATTCGACAATTCACCTGCAAGCGACAGCGCCATCATTTCCTTCGTTCTTTCCAAGCCGACTTCACCAAGTAATAACATCAACTTTGTAACAGCCGCTTCGGTGGTCATGTCGGCCCCGCTGATGACACCAATTTGTTTTAACCTTTTACTCGTTTCATATCGTCCTTGTAAAACCCTTCCTCCAGGGCACTGCGAAATATTAACAATGATAACATTGCGCTGTATTGCGATGTGCAACTCTTCAATCAGCCACTCTAAGGTAGGAGCATTTCCCGATCCGTAGGTTTCCAACACTACGGCTTTCAGATGAGGCGAACTTAAAACCGCATTAACAGTTGTTCGGGTAATTCCCGGAAATAATTTTAGAATGGAAATATTGTTATCAAACTTCGAACGCAAACCAATTTTATCAGAACTCTCAATGGGTCGTATCACCGAAAAGTTATAATCGATTTTAACACCCGCTTTTGCCAAAGGTGGATAATTACCAGAATCAAAAGCATCGAACTGCATGCTCTCTACTTTCTTTGACCGGTTTCCGCGAAGCAATTCATAATCGAAATAAATGCACACTTCTGGCACCAGTGCTTTCCCATCCTTTCGGGCAGACGCAATATCCAGTGAAGTAATTAAATTTTCACGGGCATCTGATCGTGGTTCACTAATAGGTAATTGGGCACCCGTAAAAACAACTGGCTTTGTTAAGCCCTCTAACATAAAACTCAATGCAGAAGCGGTGAATGCCATTGTATCGGTTCCGTGCAATACAACAAAACCATCATTCGCATCATAGTGATCGTAAATGATCTGACCAATCATCTGCCAATGTTCCAATTTGATATTGGATGAATCAATGGGATCTGCGAATGACACTACCGTCATCTCCAGCGCAAGATTTTTTAAAGCAGGAAGTTGATCCAGTATGGAAGCAAAGTCGAAAGGTATTAGCACACCTTCACGATCATACGTCATTCCAAACGTTCCGCCAGTATAGATGATGAGAATATTCGACCGCGATTTTCCTGGCAGTGCCGTATTGATACGAATGGTTTTCAGATTTTTCATACCACTGGTTTGAAAAGCTTCAATGCATTTTGTGTCGTACTCCTTTGAACATCTTCAATTGAACAATTTTTGATTTCTGCAATTCGCTTTGCCACCAAAGGAATGTAAGCCGGCTCATTTCGTTTTCCGCGATGCGGAACAGGTGCGAGATACGGACTATCCGTTTCTAACACAAGATGCGCCAGATCAATTTCAGGTAATACCTTATCCAGTCCTCCATTCTTAAACGTTGCTACACCGCCAATACCCAAATAAAATCCAAGCTTTGTAATACGCTTTGCCTGCTCTGCATTTCCAGAGAAGCAATGAAAGATACCTGTTAATTTTCCGTCTTGTTGATTTTCAATCAAGGCAATCGTTTCATCAATACTTTCCCTGCAATGTATAATAACAGGCAAGTCATACTGTTTGGCCCACTTTACCTGAATGAGGAATGCTTCCTGCTGCTGATCCCAGAATGTTTTATCCCAATACAAATCTGTTCCGATCTCTCCTACTGCCGAAAATTTTCTCTTTGAGAGCCAGTCCTCTACAATGTAGAGTTCGCGCTCAAAATCCCTCTTTACTGAACAGGGATGTAAACCCATCATAGCCGTGCATTGATTCGGAAATCGACTTTCCAGTTCCAACATACCATCAATGGACTCATGATCAACGTTGGGCATAAATATTCTGTTTACCCGCTGTTCTTCGCAGCGATGCAACATATCCAGTCTGTCGTTTACAAAGTCTTCGTGATAAATATGGGCGTGTGTATCGATGTAAAAATCCATGAGCGTCTAATTCCAACCTTCAAATATCATGAAGTATGGGAGAAAAAGAAAATGGAGGTGGGAGATTCAGTTAATGGTTAATTGTTAATGGTGGTGTCGGAGAGAATAAAGAGCTTTAATTTTAAATTTTTATTTCGGATTGAGAATGTATAGTTCAATATGCTGGAGCAAGCTTCTTTTTAGAAATATTTCAGCTCAAAATCTCATTCAATGCTTTCTTCAACAAATCGTCATGATAATGGGGAAATTTAAATCCCGTATATTTTTTAGATTCTTCCCAGGCGGTTGGTAAATCAAATTGATCTTGAGTCATTGAAAAAATAATCCTCTTTTTCATCAAGGTATCGGCTAAATATTCCTGTTCCGTTTGTCCTGGTGTTGGAATAAAGATCGCTCTCTTACCAAGTGTTGCTAAATCCATTACAGTACTAAAGCCACTTCTCGCAATAATGACTTCGGATTGTTCAATGGCTTCCTGCAGTTTTTCGGTTGCTAAGAAATCAACAATCTGTTCATCCTTAACAACAGAAGAAGAAAGTAATCCGCGAACAATTAAATATTTTAAACCCGATGAAGGAAGTTGATCCATCATGACCTTCTCCAGCATACTTCGCTGCGGTTCAGGTCCTGATAAAATGCAAAGGACATCAAACTTTTTCTCGCGGGAAGCCGATGGCTTGAATCGTGAAAGCGATCCCATGTACAATACCTTTGCTTTAATACTATCGTTTCCAAACTCGACCAGTTGACCACCCAAACTTCTATGATCAGGATAATCAGGAATACAGCAATAATCAAATCGATTGATCATTCTACTGGTAAGGTATCGCACCATACTTGCCAACCAACCAAATCGCTTCGGCATTAAAATATTGGTTTGATGCGAAATAAAAACACATGGAATTTTTTCTGACCAACATCCATAGCGGTTGTCTGAAATAATCAGGTCAATTTTATTTTCATGACTAATTCTTTCCACCGCATCATGCTCATCACGGATTACTTTCCTGAATTTCGAAAGTTGCGAAGCCATTTTCCAAACCATTGATCCGCTAGAAGGATAAACCGGATTATAACCCGGCAAATCAAAAAAAGATAATGAGGGAAATTCGTTTCGAAGTAAGGTAAGTGAATCGCCACTACCTCCGATGGAAACAGAACAACCTCTAGAAATCAATTCACGAATAATCGGAATGCATCGCGTAGCATGACCAAGTCCCCAATCGAGCGGAGTGATCAATACCTTTTTCATTGCAAGGTGTGGAAAGTAAATCCTTGCGCTACGAAATGATCAATGAGAGACGGTAAGGCGTACATCAAATTTTTCTCGGCCTTATCACTGTCGTGAAAAACGATGATCGAACCTGATCGTGTTGCACCAATGGTATTGCCCAGACATTTCTCTGGTGAAAGATTCTTATTGTAATCTACAGAGAGCACATCCCACATGATGATTTTGTAATCAGACAAAGCTTGAATTTGTTTTTTGGTGATGCGACCGTAGGGTGGACGGAATAGTTTGGTTTGAGGTTTGAGGTTTGAGGTTTGAGGAGCGTTTTCCTTTATTATATCATCACACTTTTTAATATTCTCTACATAAAGTGGTGAGTTTGTTTTCCACCCGTTTAAGTGATTGAAGGTATGATTGCCAACAGCATGACCTTGCTCAATAATTTTCTTAAATACCTCAGGATGTTTTCTGATGTTATCGCCTATGCAAAAGAAAGTTGCCTTTATGTTTCGCGATGCAAGCGTATCCAACACAAATTCTGTTGGACCCGGCACAGGGCCGTCATCGAAGGTAAGGTATAGTTCCTTCCGTTCGTTTTGAATTCTCCACGTCAGACTTGGAAAGAGCTTAGGAAGAAAAAATGGTGTGCGATGGGGAACGGAAAACATAGATCAATTTCAGAGTTCGAAGTTCAAAGTTTCAAGTTCCAGGTTTAAAGTTCAAAGTTTCGAGCTTGTGACGATTAACGGATAACCGTTACCAACAACGATTCTAAATTATTCCTATACTACTCTGCAAGACAAAATAGTAATATCATCGAAGTATCCTTTCTTGCCTTTAAAATTATCCAACGCCACAATTAAATCCTGATGAATTACCTTTAAATCTTTGTTGAATGTTTCAGGTTGTTTGAAGTAATCGATCACTCGGTCAATCCCAAATTCTTCATCGCTTTCATTAATCGTTTCGGTTAATCCATCCGTATAGGAGAAAAGAAGAAAATCATCGAGTCCGGTAACAAATCCTTCATTCAAAAAAGGTAACGGATGCATTGCACCCAAAACGGTCGATCCTTCTTCCAATAATCGAATTCCATTTTTACGGTCAATTAATATCGGAGGGTTATGACCCGAGTTTACGTATACCATTGTCTTCAACCGGATGTCATAAATGGCTGCAAAAAAAGTAATGAACTTCTCGCCTTTTGTATTTTCCAATACCTGAAAGTTCAGGGCTTCAATAATCTCTGTAAGATTTGGAGTTTGTCTCAATAAGGTTCTCAATGAAGCCTGAAAATTAGACATCATCAACGCAGCCGGAATTCCTTTTCCGCTTACATCGGCAACACAAATTAAAAATTGGTTTTTGTTAATCGGTATGTAGTCATAGTAATCACCACCAACCAGATCGTGTGGTAAATAGCTGGCTTCAATTTTTAGAATGTCGGTATTGGGTAAGGTATCGGGAAAAAGAAATTGCTGAACATCACTGGCAATCTCAAGTTCTTTCCGAAAAGATTCCTGTTCCAATTGCTTGCGCGCCATTTTTTTATTTTCAATGGCCACAATAATGATGTTGCTCAGTGCCTGGATAAATTTTATACCGTCTTCATTCTGATAACTGCTATCATACTTATCCAGTCCGCCAACAAAAACCAGAGCGAGCGTATCTTCCTTATGCGTAACCGGTATGATGATGTCAAACTCCGTAAATTCACACGCCTCAAAATCACGTAAGTGAGTAATGTCCTGAATCGTTTTAAACTCAGGCAAAAGCTTTACGCGATTGTACTGGTGTTTAGTACCAAAATGTACTTTGCAGTTCCAGTCAGCATCCAACACAAAAAGAGCAAGTTTCTTAATATTGAGATTCGAGCGTAGTGTGAAATTATAAATCTTGTAAAGTGATTCTTCCGGCAGGTTACTGTTAATAGCCTGTGTGATTTCGAGCAAGGCATTGAGCTCGAGTTCTTTGATTTCAAATTTGGCCTTGAGGGATTGGTCAACCATAGTATCGGTAAAGTTAAGCTTTCAAATTAAGTTCTACCAATTTCTTGCAGGTTGCCGGTTGCCAGTCTCCGGTAACTGGCAACCGGCAACTATTCCTTACTGACTGTGAACGATTTGAGCGTTCGGCCTTTCCATGAAAACGATAGGAAATTAGAAAGCACGCCAATCGTCACCACATAAAACGGATAAAGCAATTGAAGTAATATAAAGGAGGTCCAGCTCCACCGAAGCGAAAGAAAATTACCTACCTGATACAGAAAGATATATTCAAACAAAACTTTGGCGGATAATAAAACGACACCAATCATCGGATCGATCTGCTTTAACATTAAGAGCGAACCCAAAACAATTGTTGACACTTGAAAAATAAATATAAAAATGGCCAGCCCGATAGAAGGTAAAGATGAATTGCGTTTCCATTTACCTGCCCAGCGAATACGCTGATGAATAAGTACAGTAAAAGTTATACAAGGCGCTGTCGATACTACTGCATTTCTCTTCGCTGCAAACACAATCCCATTCAAATACTTTGACTTTACCTTACGCATTAGAAATTCATCATCGCCAGAAGGTACATCGAGATTTCCTGCATATCCATCTACTTCATCAAACACATCTTTTCGAAATGCCAGGTTAGCACCATTGCACATCGTAGGAAATCCCAGGGAGGCTGTAGCCGCACCCGATCCAATTAAGCTGGAGAACTCCAAAGCTTGAACATCGCCAAAGAAAGAGGTTGGCGAAATTTTTACTCCACCAAAAACGAGTTTAGTCTCCATATTGGCGAAATACGGTACGATTGACTCTACCCATCTTTCATTCACACGACAATCTGCATCAGTTGTTAGGATGATAGAACCTTTGGCTGATTTTATTGCCAGCGCCAGTGCTGACTTTTTTCCCTTGTCAACATTTCTCAATACGGTGATGCGGTTATCACGCTGTGTTTCGGATTTTACTTTATCCATCGTTCCATCGTCAGAATGGTCATCGATAACAATTACTTCGAAATGTTTGTACGACTGCATAGAAAGATCACACAACAGCAAAGGAATATTGAACTCCTCATTGCGCGCAGGTATTACTATAGAGACAAAGGGTTGATCTTTTGACTCAAGAGTCTCCCGTTTTCGAATCGCCAGTCGCCAGCCCACCATCAGCATGACCATCAGCGATAGGTAAACCATAAAAATCAAACTAATGAATGCACTTATCACGCTGTAATTTCAGAAATTTCTAAACGCTACCTATCTTGAGCCCGTGGGAAAAATCGTAAAAGAGAAAATCATCCTTGGGCTTGATCCCGGAACGAATGTAATGGGTTATGGCCTGATCCTCATCAAAAAACCAAAGATTGATTTAGTGCAGTTTGGGGTAATCCACCTCAGCAAATACGAAGGACATGAGTTGAAGCTTAAAAAAATATTTGAACGTATCATTAGTCTCATCGATGAGTTTCATCCTGACGAGGTCGCTTTAGAAGCACCCTTCTTTGGAAAGAATGTTCAATCGATGTTAAAGCTAGGTAGAGCGCAAGGTGTGGCTATGGCTGCAGCACTTTCGCGCGAAATACCTATTGTAGAATATGCCCCGAAAAAAATTAAGCAAGCTGTTACCGGAAATGGAAACGCTTCGAAAGAGCAGGTAGCCAAAATGCTGATGACGATGTTTCAGATAAAAGAGCTTCCGAAATTACTAGATGCCACTGATGCTTTGGCCGTAGCAGTGTGTCACTACTTTCAAAAAGGAGAAACCAAAACGAAAGGTAAATCGTGGGAGGCTTTTGCTAAGGAAAATGCAACAAGGATAAAGTAGTCCCTGGAGAAACCATTCAAAAAAAAAATAAAACCAAAGATGAAACGTGTTCTAATTATTTGCTTCACCAATTTAAAGAATGATGCTCGTGTAATGAGGCAAATTGGATTTTTGAAAGATAAATATCAATTAACAGTCGCGGCTTTTGATGCCTATCCAGATGATCAATATCAATTCTTCAAGTTAGACAAAACAAAATTGACCTTTCTTCGAAAATCCATTTGTTCTTTCTTCTTGTTGTTTGGATTACATAAGATCGCTTATAGACTGCTTCATGATTACAAAAGATACATACCAGTACTTCAAGCAAAAGATTTTCAATTAATTGTTGCAAACGACATTGAAACTTTACCGATAGCTTATCAAATAGGAAACTCAAACACAAAAGTTTTTTTTGATGCTCACGAATATGCACCCAGACAATTTGAAGATCGGCTCTATTGGCGAATCTTCTTTAAGCGTTTTAATGTGGACATCTGTAAGAAGTATATTCCAAAGGTAGATGGCATGTCAACTATCAATGATGGCTTGGCAAGAGAATATGAAACTCATTTTGGAGTAAAGCCTATTATTATAACTAACGCTTCAAGATATTATGATTTAGCCCCAGCACTATTAACCAGCTATCCAATAAAGTTGGTTCACCATGGCATCTTTACGATCTCGCGCAGTCCGGAGATTATGATTGATCTTTTATCTTTATTGGATGATCGATTTACTTTGGATCTCATTTACCTTCTCCCTGAAAATGCAGCTCCTAAATCAAAGGAATATTTCGAGGCTTTTAAACTTAAAGCATTACAAACCGGAAAAATTAAAGTCCTACCTGCGTTAAAAAGTGATGAAATTACCACTACACTAAATGCAAACTATGACATGGGAATTATTTTAGTACCTCCTGTGAATTTTAATTATGAAAACGGATTACCTAACAAGCTTTTTGATTGCATACAAGCCAGACTTGCAATGGTTGTTGGTCCATTAAGGGAGATTGCTAACATAACAAGTAATTTTAAGATTGGCGTTGTGTCGGAGGATTTCACTGCGCAAGGAATGGCTAATGTATTAAATAAATTAACATTAGATGATGTTAATCAATTCAAACAGAATTCTAATGAAGCGGCAAGTAAATTAAGTGCTGATTACAATAAGTCATTATTTCTAAAAGCACTTGATGAGATTATTTAAGTCTTGTTCTTTAACAGTGCAAGATCTTTTGCCGGATTCCCCACTACTGTTTGATTAGGAGCAACTGACTTTAATACTACTGCTCCCATTCCAACAACAGCATTGTCACCAACGTCTATCTTGTTGAGTACTGAAGCAGAAGGCGAAATCCAAACGCTCTTACCTATTGTACAACTTCCGGCAATCATTGCATTTGCAATAATAAGCGAGTTCTCGCCTATCTCTACACCATGAGCAATATGAACAAGGTTATCAATCTTGCAATTTCTTTTGAGAATCGTACTTCCCAAGACAGCCCTGTCAATGGTGGTATTATTACCAATCTCAACATCATCTTCAATCACAACATTTCCAATATGAGGTATAAACTGCAAGTTTCCTGATTGATCACGCTCGTATCCAAAACCGTTACCTCCTATTGTGTTGTTAGCCCCAATCTTTACGCGACTACCTATTATCGTTCCCTTCTTTATCACTGTATTTGAATCGATACTGGTGTTATCTCCTACTTCGCAATTTTTTTCCAAAACTACACCAGCATGAATGGTCACGTTTTGTCCGATTTTAACAGATTGATCAATTACGCTTCGAGGAGAAATAAATATAACTTCCTCTTCCACAAAAAATTCCTTTACAAGATTCAAAAAGTATAATCTAGGATTGTCTATCAGGAGATAGGTGCATGCTTTATTTAAATTATACTTTCTGGCATTCTCACTGCAGATCACGATGCCATTTTCAACTTTCTCGATAAGGCTAATATTCTTGTCTGAAATCCAAAGAATATCGTGGTCTCCAAACTCAGTATTCGAAACACTTACTACGTTGTGAATTACTTTGTTGATATTTCCAATCACTTCGATTACTGGTAATCTCTCTACTATGGATTCTAACTTTACTCCCATCATACTAGAATATTAAACGTATTACCTCAAAGGCTTCAGCATAATCACTTCCAATTTGAACACCTCTTGTTTTTGCGAGCGATTTCACAAACTCCTCTGAAATATAATCGCGATGCTGTTGTGATTTATATTCCTTTAGAGCGTTACATTTTTTGTCAATGTGACTGATATTCAGTTTAACAAAGCAGCTCGTACTAAAGGTAAGGTTGTTCCAAATCAACTCATATCCTAAAATAGTCTTCTGTTTAAAAGCGCGTAAGCCTTCTTGCGCCACAGTGCTATGATCTTGATGTATATCATTTAAAGAAGGCAATAAAACCAAGTCAGGATTGATTTTCTTACGAAGATCAATGAGTACCTCAAGTATCTCTTGCCTTACATAATTAAGTTTCCTCACTTCATAATTATAGATCAACAAATTCTCACTTGGAATACCTAATTTAAAAGTAGCATTCTTAACCTCGGTTTTGAGAATATCTTTTGGGAATCCATCTGGAACTGATTTCTCTGCTGTAGAGAATGCAGCATAATAAACCTTAGCATCTGACTCAATTAACTTTGCTATTGTTCCTCCAGCCCCTAACTCACCATCATCAGTGTGAGGAGCCAAAACCAGTACGTTTCTAAATTTAGTTATGTCCATGAGGAATTAAGGTATTCAATTTAACAAATATGCTAGTTAAATTAATATGGAAGGAATTTTTAGGAAGGTAAAACAACAAGATCAATCGAATTGATACACTTTAAGATTTTAACAACTTCTTACATTGGTCAATTAAGAATTACCGGAAGGATATAACTTCTTAAAGTAAAGACCTATTAAGTCAAATTGATGGAGTTTTCTATTTTATGATGGAGACAAGCCCCTTGCTCTTTTCAATGCAGGGTCCTTCCAATACAACATAATAAACACCAGGAGAAAGATCCTCACCATTCCATTGGTTTTGATAGGCTGAAGAATGGTATACCTCATTGCCCCATCTATTAAAGACCTGCAATGAAACTAAACCAGCAATCTCGTTGTCAACAATAAAATAATCATTCTTCGAATCTCCATTTGGAGTAATCACATTTGGCAATTCATTAAACACATAATTCTTTTTGGTAAACCGAATGGTGTCTGATTCCTGACCACAACTATTTTTAACCGTAACCCAAAAATCGCCATACGATTCAACATTAAAGATTGGATTCGTTGAACCATCCTGCCATAGAAATGTAAGTCCGTTAATATCCATTACAGGCTGTAGTATTTTGGAGTCAAAATCGCAAATCTCACTATCATCACCCAGCGAAAATGGTATTGGTTTTTCATCAAACGTTATTGTCACATTATCCTCAAAAGCTCCACAATAACCAGTCACCGTAACAGAATACAATCCTGTCTCACTAACTGAAATTGATGATGTACTTTCGCCCGTGCTCCATTGAAATGTAAATTCATCATTTGTAATTCCTGTTGATATTACAGCCGCAGTATTATCGCATAAAATTTTATCATCCCCTAAAACAAATTTTGGTGTTTCTTTGAAACTTATCAAAACACTATCCTCTGCCATACCACAATATCCAAATACCTTAACTGAATATAATTGCGTTTCACTCACCACAATGGAAGGTGTGGTTTGGCCTGTATTCCATTGAAATGTGTACTGAGGATTTAGGATATTCGTTGAAATTGAATGGGATGGCTGATCGCAAACTATTTTATCTTCCTCCAAAGTAACTTTGGGTTTCTCTTCAAAACTTAACAGGATGCTGTCGCTAACCACGTCACAATATCCAAATACGAGGACCTTATATAAACCTGATTGGCTAACTGAAATGGCTGAAGTATTTTGGCCAGTACTCCATTGAAATGTAAACTTCGGATCAATAAGTCCTGTAGACAGTTCGTATGATGCCTGATCGCACAAAATCAAATCATCGCCTAAAGAGATAGGTTTAGCCGCTTCCCTAAAATCTACTTTTATGCTGTCTCTAATAACACCACAAATTCCGGATACATTAACCGAATATGAACCCGATTGACTAACCAGAATTGAAGAAGTACTTTGTCCGGTGTTCCATTGAAATGTAAGCTGTGGGTCTGTAATTCCCGTTGATATTTCATATGATGGTTGATCGCATAGGACTGTATCTTTCCCCAAATCAAAATCAGGTCGTACTCCAAAGCCTGCAACAATTTCTGCTCTTTCTGATTTTTGTACTACCGGATTATCGGCTTCAACCCAAATCGAATTAGTGTTATCATCCCGCAACAATATTTGACATGAACCATTGCCTTGAAAATAGTAGTCAGCATCGAAGTGAATGTTTGCGTCCTGGCTCACGAGAAAAACACCAAAGTAGGGCTCATTCGTATTATTCAAATCCAAGCCCGAAGTCTGGCTTGGAACATTCTTTACTTCATAGATTTGAACACCCGAAACTACTCCGTTAATATTCTTTACATCAACTTTATAATCATTATCCTGATGTGATACTGTAGTTCCTGACCAGCTCGTTGAATACGAATAGGTACTTACATCTCCAATTGCTGCTCCAGAAAAAACGCGTTGAGGATTTCCTACAAACTGACCATTGAATTTATTGGGGGATTTATCATACACAGTATTTCCGCTTGTCTCATTAAAATCCCAATACCCAATAAGTCCAGACTCATTTCCTTTAAGGATAACACACATGGTCTGTCTGATTTCTTCCTGGCTTAGTGATCTATTCCATAGCCTTATGTCATCAATAATGCCATTGCTTTTATACGTAAATCCATTTGATAAAAAATAAGCAGAAGTTGAATGTCCTCCAGGAGAATTAGAGACCATTGGAGAGGATGAATCACCGGTAGAGTACCCCCCAACATTTACTCCATTGAGATATAATTCAATGTCTGAAATACCTTTTACTACAGCTGTAACATGACTCCACCTATTTAACAAACCGGTTACATCCGCCTT
>ENA-UOWO01002191-UOWO01002191.1-activated-sludge-metagenome-genome-assembly--contig:-NODE-2191-length-24617-cov-12.008387_pt1 | contig 24617 bp, 25 predicted proteins | sample MGYA00238148_ERZ761564 | MGnify/ENA primary metagenome ERZ761564 (study PRJEB28885, sample SAMN05720194) | activated sludge metagenome | isolation source: Anaerobic digester | place: USA... | reverse complement strand
AGAAAAACAGGAAATTATGAATTGAATTATGCGCCTGGTTTATTCCTTTAATTGCTAATTGCTTTAATTGACAAGCTTCTGCTGAATCATATAATTTTACTGGATTTTTTAAATAGTGAGAGGGACCAAAATGAAAAAAGTTTTAATTATTATCGCATCGGTGATTCTGGTTTTAATTATTGGCGGATTCACAACCGCAAAAGCTCTGGAAAAAAAAGAGTAACTACAATATCTTAAGAAAATTCGTGCAAATTGAAAGTTGTACTTGCAATTTACATAAATTGTTGCAATATTCCGATATTATTCTCTTTTCTAAGGTGTGGACATAACCTTTCGGAATAAATAAAAATAAAGAAATATTTGCCGGGAAAAAAGTAGGACTTGTAATTTCAGGTGGAAATGTTGAGAGATTATTTCCCCGAAACTTTCTTTGCAAAAGCGGCAAGATCGCTGTTGAGACGGCTGAATTTCGCCCCGTATTGAGAGATCTTTTTCATAATGGAATCAACATCTTTGACTATGTTGTCTCCTTCGATCCTGCATTCAGTTGAATATTCACTTTTATTTTGCGTACAGTTTTTTATGAATTCGTTTATTCTTGCGGTGCTGAGACCTAAAAAGTCAATAAATCCAGCACTTTCCTTTTCAAGTGATTTCATCGTTTCAACATATCCAAGATAAGTTTCCACAAATGCTTTTCCATCCATTCCCTTGAGCACTTCAAGATCGTTTCCGCTGAGCTCAATCCTCTGTTTAAGCTGATCGTTCTGAAGCTGAAGATTCCCGATGTAAAACGAAATCTGACGGTTCGCATTTTCCATTTTGACAGCAATTTCAGCAATAGAGAGTTTATGAAGCTCCATTTCAAGAGTTCTGAGTCGTTCTTTTTCGCCGGTATATGCCTTGAGTTTGGCATTTCCTTCATCAAATACCTGAGTGAGCTTATTTTCAGCTTCTGTACACGCCTTCTCAGAATATTTTATAGTGCATGAACTGTTTGTAATGTCTATGTTCCGTGTCATTGACTGGCAGGTATCACGCAGATTTTTGTTGACTGAAATAAGTGAAGTAACCCCTTTGAGCAGATATTCAGTTCTATCTCTGATCTCTCCTGAACTGTTATTGAGTGCGGACGAGAATTTAATTCTGGATTTTTCAAGAATTACCGAGTCATCAATAAGCCCTTTCTGCATGGTCATCACAAGGTCTCTTTTGACTCTGAGAGAATCGTTTATCTGCTGATCGTGCTCTTTTTTTGACCAGTCGTTCTTTTCTTTATTGATGATTGCCGCTTTTTTTGCCGAATTTTCCATTTCATCAAGATCTTTTCTTAAACTTTCCTTTTCATCATTTACGAGTTCAGCGGCTTTTACCACTTTGTCGTCAAGGGCTTCGCAAAGTACGAACAACTCATCTGTGTCAACAATTTTGCAGTTTGCATAATAGTTTGTTACAGCGGTTTCATAGGCGGAAATGTGATCTTTTAAAGGCACGAGCCGTCTTTTTGCGGAATTTCTTGCATTGCAATATATCTGAAGTTCGATCAGGACGCTTTTATCAAGTCCTTCCGATGGTTTTTCGCAGCCCCTTTCATCTTTTGAAAGTCCTTTTTCAAGGTCGGCGATCATTTTGCGGTCGGCAGTTATTTTTGCATTTTCTTTTTTGAGCGAACTCGCATAAACTGAAAAACATATTCCGGATAAGATCAGAACTGTTGCAATCCCTTTCAATTTTTTACTCCATCAAATCAGCGCATATATTTTAATGATAAGGGAAAAATAGACAATTTTTTGATGATTGTTAGAATTGACAAGTTTTTTTAGGAGTTGTCTATGATCTCAGTCATTCAGAGGGTGAAAAGCGGATCGGTTTCAGTTGATGGAAGTGTCATTTCTTCAATAAACAAAGGGCTTTTAGTCCTTGCAGGAATTGAAAAAGGGGATACTTTTGCAGATCTTGAATATTCAGCAAAAAAGATAACTGAATTAAGGATATTTGAAGATGATGCAGAGAAAATGAACCTTTCAGTCATTGATGTAGGTGGAGAAATTCTTGCCGTCAGCCAGTTCACACTTTTAGGCAATGTGCAGAAAGGTCGCAGACCCGGATTTGACAACGCAATGTCTCCTGAAATCGCCAAAACGATGTTCGATGATTTTGTAAAAATGCTCTCCAAAGCAATATCAACAGTAAAAACAGGTAGTTTTGGCGCTCACATGGAAGTGTCACTTATTAATGACGGTCCAGTCACATTCGTCATAGATTCAAGAAAAAGAGTTTAGGAAAGTTTGATAAAAAACTGATTTAGCTTATTATTTCCAAGTTGTTTAAATCTTTTTCAGGAGGAGATCATGAGAATTTTTAATCAAACTCTTTATATCGCGGTGATTTGTGCCGCTCTGCTTTGTTCATGTTTAAAAAGTGAGTCGTCCGTTCCGGCATTTGATCGTGGCGGTACTGAGAAATCAAAGATCGGTGTCAGGGGCTTCGGCTCTGAAAATAATGAGCAAACCGCCCCTGAGGTTTCTGAACGCAGACTTGTGAAAGAGGGAAGTGTCGGTTTTCAGACTGATTCGATAACGGAAACAACTCCGAAGATCCGCCAGATGATAACTCAATATAAAGGGTTTATTTCTCGTGAAGATGCCTACAACTATACTGGAAGCAGAAGTTTTACTCTTATCGCCCGCATTCCTGTTGATTCGTTTGACAAGTTTATTGAAGAGCTTGAGCATATCGCAGGTTCTTTTGATTCGAGATCTATCGGAGTAAAGGACATCACGGCTCAGTTTGTTGACAGCGAAGCCCGTCTCAAAGCGAAAAAAGAGATTGAAAAGAACTATCTTGCCATTCTTGAAAAAGCGAAAACGATAAATGAGACACTTGCAGTCCAGAAACTGCTTGGCGAGATCCGCGGTGAAATTGAGTCTGTTGAAGGACAGCTCAAGCTAATGCAGGATCAGACGGCTTACAGCACACTCACAATTTCGTATTACGAACAGAAAGAATCGGTATTCTCATTCGTCAGAAACATCGTAAACGCATTGAAAGACGGATGGGTCGGATTCCTGCAAGTGCTCATCGCCGCAGCTTACGCCTGGGTCTTCATCGTCATAGTCGCAACATTTTTGATATTCAGAAAGCTGAGAAAAAATAGAAAGAAATAGAAGCAAATGTTAAGAAAAATCTTCAAACTCGATGAACCGCTTGGAAGAGCGGGATTTATTTCTGTTTCAGTAACCATTTCTTTGTTTTTTCTTTTAAGCTGATATATTTTCTGGTGAATAATCACGGTATTTAGAAAGTTTGATAAAATAACAGGTTTAGTTTATTATTCCACAGAGTTTTTATCAAAGGAGGATGTATGAAGCTTGATCAAATAAAGATTAAAGGGTTTAAATCTATAAAAGAAGCTGATATTGAACTCGGAGATTTGAATGTTCTTATCGGTCCAAACGGAGCCGGGAAAACCAACTTCATTTCTCTTTTTAAGCTGTTAAACAAGATGATAGAAGGCAACCTTCAAAAACATATCACCCAAGGAAGTGGTGCAGAAAACTTTCTTTTTTTCGGTTCAAAAACCACTGATCGAATAGAACTGTTTCTTAAATTTGCTAACAATGGATATGAAGCTAAATTTTATCAGGATAATTCCGACAGGCTTATATTTGAAGAAGAAAAGTGCTATTTTCAAGGACCGGAATATAAAAAACCATATAAAGAAGTAATTGGTACAAATCATTCAGAAACTGCATTGCTTGAAATTATGAAAATTCCTAAAATGACAGTAGGAAACCATGTTGTTGAAAATCTAAAGAGCTGGAAATATTACCATTTTCACGACACAAGTGATTCAGCCAAAGTGAAAAAGATGTGCCAGATAAATGATAATATGTATCTTCGGACTGATGCATCAAACCTTGCTGCGTTCCTTTATCTGATGCAGGAAAAGCACCATGAAAATTATGAAGCGATCAGAGACACTGTCAGATTGGTCGCTCCTTTTTTTGATAATTTCATTCTTCGCATTAACCCTTTTAATGAAGAAATGATCCGGCTTGAGTGGCGTGAAAAGGGCTCTGATTTTCCATTTCTTGCAAATCAGCTTTCGGACGGAACTTTGAGATTCATCTGTCTTGCTACAGTTCTTCTTCAACCTAAACCTCAACTTCCTTCCACAATAATTATTGACGAACCTGAGCTCGGGCTTCATCCTTATGCGATCAAAGTGCTTGCCTCTTTAATGAAATCGGCTTCAAAACACACACAGATAATAGTTTCAACTCAGTCAGTACCGCTTGTGAATGAATTTGAGCCGGAAAATTTAATAGTTGTCGATAAGATTGAAAATGCAAGTGTGTTTAAAAAAGTGACGAGCAAAGAGCTTTCAAGCTGGCTTGAGGAATACACTCTCGGCGAACTCTGGGAAAAGAATGTTCTCGGAGGCAGACCGCAATGATAAGAGTAAATGTCATAGCAGAAGGACAGACTGAAGAAACTTTTGTCAGAACAGTACTCGCTCCTGAACTAGGAACGAAAAATGTTTTTCTGACCGCAAGATGTGTGGAAACATCAAGAAGCAAATCAAGAATATATCGTGGCGGTTTACTTGATTATGAAAAAGCAAAAAAGGATATATTAAGATGGTTGAAGCAGGATAAAGAGGCAGTTGTAACTACCATGTTTGATTTGTATGCACTGCCCGATTCTTTTCCAGGGAAGAAGGAAAACAAAAAAATCACAGATCCTTACAAACTAGTTTCTATTCTTGAAGAACGGTTTTTTGAAGACATAAATTCTGAAACAGAGTGTGAAAAAAGATTCATTCCTTATATTCAACTGCATGAATTTGAAGGACTGCTGTTCTCAGATGTTGAAAAAATTCACGAAGTTATGAAAGTGAAAACCGATGAAAGATCGAAACTTGTTGAAATATCAGAAAAATTTAACAATCCTGAGCTGATAAATCAAGGATCAGACACAGCACCTTCAAAAAGACTTTCAAACCTTTATCCGGGTTATGATAAGATCACAAATGGAGCCATAATCGCTTCAAAAATAGGACTCAGTGAAATTCGCAGAAAATGCAGTCACTTTAATGAATGGCTTAGCAAAACAGAGAGTTTGTAATCTTTTTTTGGAGGGGATCATGAGAATTTTTTTAGCAGTTATGGTTTTTTTGTGTGCTTTCGCTCTTTCCGCCCGTGATTACGGCAAATGCAGTTTCAATTCCGACTGTAATCCGAATGTAAAGTGTAACAGCGGAGTATGTGCAGACGCAGCCGGTGGCAAATGTTCTTTTGCTTCAGACTGTGGCTTCAAAGGTGCAAAATGCAATTCGGGCAAATGCTCAAACGCACCTGACGGCAAATGTTCCTTCAGCTCAGAATGCCCAAGCGGAAAATGCGATTCAGGAAAATGTAAGTAGAATCAGAAATGAGTGAAAATTAAAAAAAACAGGGCACCGTAATGAAAATAATTAATAAATGCAAATTGTTGACAGTGTTCTTGTTTGTCGGCTTTTTCTGTTCAGGTCTATATGCAGAAGATTTTAAGAAGCACACATTGGGCATTTCAGTAGAGGGTGGTGTTTCAAGAAGTTTTTTAAATTCTTATGCAAGCAATGGAAAGGCCTGGCATGATATTTACGGAACTTTCGGTGGAACTTTTTTCTATCAGTACAGATTTACAAAAGTTGTTGCCGTAAGGCCTGGATTGGGCATTTATTCGTATTTTTTTGGTGTTCCGGGCCCGATGGATGACCTTAAGGATGAAGTTTTTGCTACAATTCATGGCAGGATTGATCTCAGCCTTGCTCTTTACACCTATACAGGGAACAAAGTTGCTTTTCCGTTTCTTATAACGCCGTTTATTTCAATGAGGTTTTATGACTCAGCAGGAACATATGAAACCTATTTTGAAGGAGAAAAAGAAGTCATGCATAACTTTAGAACTTTCATCGGCGGACAGATCTCTTTCGGAATAGAAAGTTCAAACCCGGAAAAAACAGGTGCAGGATTTCATATTTTTATGCGGATGAATGATGTTATGGGAACAGGCGGACAATCCGGTGTTCCTTGTTCTCTGGGCGGATCTTTAATGTTGTTCTGGTAGAATGAAATGAAAAAATTAAAACATACGATTGTTTTTGCGATGCTTTTTCCGGCATTTTTCGCCGGGTGCGCTTCAAATAAGATGCCGGAGCTCAAAACTGTCGAAAAGGTTGATCTGAGCCGTTATCTCGGTTTGTGGTATGAGATCGCCCGCATTGATCAGACTTTTCAGAAAGGATGTGTGGCGACAACTGCTGAATATTCGCTGAAAGATGACGGCAGAATAAAAGTGCTCAACAAATGCCGCAAAAACACCATTGACGGAAAGGAAAAATCGGCAGAAGGTGTCGCATGGGTCGTTGACAAGGAAACAAACGCAAAACTGAAAGTCAGTTTTTTCTGGCCGTTTAGCGGAAAGTACTGGGTGATAGATCTTGAACCCGAATATAAATGGGCTGTCGTCGGTGATCCAAGCCGTGAATATCTCTGGATACTTTCAAGATCTCCCGAAATGGATGAAGAAACTTATGAAGGAATAATGAAACGGCTTAAAGAACAGCTTTATGATATCTCAAAAATCCAAAAATATCCGCAGATCAAATCAGATAAAAAAAATTAGAAAGCGATTTTCCACCTTGACTTTTATGCATAAAAACATAAAATCATGCAGATGGAGGTGGTGAAATGAGAACAACATTAGATTTGCCTGAAAAATTGCTTGAAAAAGCAATGAAAGCTGCAAACATCAAGACTAAAACTCAAGTTATTGTCCAAGCCCTTGAAGAGCTTATCAGAAGACACAAAATTGCTGAACTGAAAAATTTCAAGGGAAAAGTTGATCTTGAGTTGGATCTTGATTGTGTCAGGAGCAGAGATGAAGATTATAGTGGATAGTTCGGTCTGGATCGATTATTTCAGGAACGGACAGAATTCCGGCATACTCGATAATCTCATTGATGAAAACCTGATAGCTGTGAACGACCTTATCCTGACTGAGATAATTCCCCCTTTGCAGTTAAAAAAACAGACACGGATAATTGATCTGCTCAATGAGATAGAAAACTTGGAACTTCATATTGACTGGCAGCAGATAAGGGATTTTCAATACATTTGTCTGAAAAAAGGCATCAACAAAGTGGGAATCTCCGACCTTATAATTGCTCAGAACGCCATTCAGAACAACACATCAATCTTTACACTGGATAAACATTTCAGTCTGCTGAAAACTGTAATCGGTGTAAGTGTTTTTGATCAGAAAACTCTTCAAATTTAACTTAAAACTTATTCTTGTCTGTGTATTAGTTACCCTGATTCGAGGTAACTATTTCAAATTAGTTCCCTCGTTTGAGGATAACTTTGCGTTAAAAACTGATCTTCACGGGTGTGGTCTGAGGGTTATCCTTGTTGCCGGTGAATCCGGGGATGCCGAGTGCTGAAAAGCCCCAGCAATACAGCTTTTTATCAAGTGATATGGCGCATGTAAAGTTGTAACCGGCTGATACTGCTATGAATTCGCCTTCAATTTTATATGGTGAAGTAACAAGGTCGTAGTTTGAGGGAAGTGTTGAATAGACATCACCTTTTTCGCCGTTTCCGATCTGTCCGTATTCATTTTCACCCCAGCAGAAAAGTTCATTGCTGCTGTTTACTGCACAGACATGATTTGACGAGCCGGAAACTGAAACCCAGTTTGAAGCGGTTCCCACCTGCACAGGCTTTGTGCAGACCGGTGGATATCTCCTTTTCTGAGAAGCCGCTTTATCTTCAGAATAAAACTGCTCTTCACATTGACCGTTTGTTACAAGTTGCTGAAATGCTTCAGTATATGTGGCGTTATCCTGCGGAGTTCCGGCAGTATAGCTTGCAAAAACATCGCCGATCCCGATGATGCCCCATTCAGCAATTCCCCAGCACCATAAAGTGCCGTCATCTTTGACCGCGCAAGTGTTCTGGCTCAGAGACGCGACATCTATCCATTTGAATTCATTGATTTTAACGGGCTTTTCGTATTCGCTGTAAAGTGGCTGAGAGCGGTATGAATACTTGTCAAAACCATCCCCCCTTCTTCCATCACCGAACTGCCCCATATCATAACTTCCCCAGCAGAAAAGCTCTTTTTCATCTGAAATGCCGCAGGCGTGCACAGTAGATATTGAAATATTTGTGAATTTCGGCCAGTTATCCTTGTTTTCATTAAGTAATCTAGGCACATAGGCAGTTGCGCTTCCACCCGGATAAGAAGCGTCGTAACCAACCTGACCGTTGGCAAGAGTTCCCATTCTGTTGCTTCCCCAACCCCAGAGATCATCATTGTTGTAAGCAAGTATGGTGCTTCCGCCGCAAAAAAGAGGTGCGTATTGATTCTGCCCTGCACCAAGAAGGATCGGAGAAGGAGTCCCTGTCGCCTGAAAAGTATATCCGTCAAGCCCGTTTGCGATCTGGCCGTCAGCGTTATGTCCCCAGCAGAACGCTTCCTTGTTCTTTTTAACTCCGCAGGTCGCATCAGCCATCGCACAGACACTCTGCCACGCATCAGCACCGACTTTTAGCGGCATTGAATTGGGATTATCTCCGCCTGGTGTCTGGTTGTTGCCGAGCTGTCCGCGGTTTCCCTGACCCCAGCAGTAGAGATGACCGCTCTCTTTTATTGCACAGACATGGCTTGTTCCGCCTGAAACCATTTTGACTGTCTCGGTTTCCGGCTCGGGAGTGTTGTCGCCGTAACTGCCCGTATTACCTGAGTTTCCCGAGTCGCCTGAGTTGCCAGAATCCCCTGAATTTCCTGTGTTGCCGGAATTCCCAGAGTTCCCGGAATCGCCTGAATCTCCTGAGTCACCGGTATCGCCTGAATTACCGGAATCGCCTGAATCACCAGTGTTCCCTGTGTTTCCGGAGTTACCCTGATCAGAGTCATTTGTCAGTTCACTGTCGTCAAAGATCTCTTTTTCATCAGTGACACATGAAAATGAAACAGAAAAAAGCAGAACAGTAACCGTTAAAAAAAGAATTTTTTTCATAGCCCCACCATTTAAAAAAAACAACACTTCAAACAATGCTTAAATATCATCAATTATCGTCTTTTTCCAGAAAGTCGGTCAGAAAAGAACCTTATTGGTGGTACGATTTCACCAATCCGCACTTTTTATTTACAAGACAGTATAAAAAGTGTATATGAAAAACGCTAAAAGTTTTGTTGAGAAAAATGAAAGTCATTTCAAATCTAAAATTTAAAGAACTTCTTGAAAAAGCGAAACTCAAGGAAGGAACTTTCCTCATTTTCGCAGCAATTCTGATCGGTATTGCGGCAGGATGTGCGTTCCTTTTCTTCCAATGGCTTATCAACTATCTTTCAGTTCTTTTCATCGGGGAGAATACGAACAACAGCATAGCAGGTTTTAAAAGACTTCCCCTTCATTTTAAGATTCTTCTTCCCCTGACTGGTGTTTTCATCAGCGGATTCATCATAAGATACATCAGCAGAGAGAGTGGCGGAGCAGGCATAGGATTCCTTCTTAAAGTGATGAAAGTCAAAAACGGAATAATGCCGCCGATGATGACATTTTTTAAAATAGTGACATCGGCTCTTTCAATAGCAACAGGAGTGCCGCTCGGAACTGAAGGGCCCATAATCATTATCGGTTCGGCAGTCGGATCCACTGTGGGTCAGTTCTTCAACATGTCGATATCGAGAATAAAACTTTTTGTGGGGTGCGGAGCCGCCGCAGGTCTTGCCGTTGCATTCAATGCTCCGATTGCCGGAACAATACTTGCAGTTGAGACAATCCTTGGAAATTATGCGATAGGAACGCTCACTCCGATAGTTGTTGCAGCTGCTACAGCGAGTTTTTTCGGCTCATATTTCCTTCCGGGACATGAAGTCATTCCTTCGACCGCACTTGGATTTTCCTCTGCTATCAGCTCAGGAACAGAAATATTCCTTTTTACAGCATTCGGACTTGTCAACGCATTTCTCGGAGTAGGGCTTATCCGTCTTACCTATACAAATTCAAACCTTTTTGAAGGGATAAAGAAGAAACTGCCTGAATTTATTCATATTCCGCTGTTTCTGCTCCCTTTTGCACTTGTTGTTCCGTTCGTTCCTGAAATATTCGGGCTTGGCAAAGATGTGATGATAGCGTCAAACGGTTTCAGTCCGCAGTTTCTCATTGGAATAGCTGTCCTTAAACTTTTTTTCCTTTCGATAGCTTTTGCAAGCGGTGCATCAGGCGGTATTTTTCTTCCCATCCTTTTTGTGGGTTACATTTTCGGAATGGGTTTCGGAAAGATAGTTCCGATCCTTTTTCCTTCGATAGATCCTTCAATAGGGCTCAGTTTTGCATCGGTAGGTATAGGTGCACTGCTCGGAGCGGCAACGCAGGAACCGATCTCGTCACTTTTGATAGTATTTGAAATCACTAGAGATTACAATATGATGCCTTCTCTAATGCTCTCTACGGTCGTTGCCGTAATGATCTCAAGGTCACTTTCAAAGTTCTCGATATACAACTATCAGCTTTTCAAGGAAGGGATTCCGTTGGAAGATAACGAGGAAGCGTCACTGATGAATGAAAATCATGTTGAGATATGTCTTAGAATTGAGTGTGCTACTGCAAAAATTGATGATAAACTGCCTGATATTATTGATAAAATGAGAACGCTTGAAAGGTTTGAATGTTATGTTGTAGATGACGAAATGAACTATCTTGGAACGATAAACGGAGTTTTCGGAGTCAGCAGTTCAATTGTAAATATGGATTCTGCCGGAATAATAATCGCAGGGGATCTCATGGACACTGATTTCCCCAAGGTATATCTTGACTCCCCTTTGTCCGATGCAATGAGAAGGATGATAAAAAAGGGGGTGATAGAACTTCCTGTCCTTGAAAAGAATGGCAAACTTGCCGGATGCATTCACGAGCACGACATCATTAATTTTTATAACAGAGAGATCCTTTCAAAAGGGAGTCTGCTCAAAACCGTTAATAAAATTGAAGGTACAGAGCAGAGCTTCATTCAGTTTGAAGATGAATACAGAATAGAGGTTTTTAATTCGACCCCATCAATGTGGGGTAAAAATCTCATTGATCTCCGTTTTCGGGAAAAGTTCGGAATACTTGTTCTCGCAGTAAAGGAAAAAAAGACGGGGAAAAACATACTTTCTCCGACAAAAGTTCTTGAACCTGGAGATGTTCTGGTAGCTGCAGGAACAAAAGATGACCTCACTCTTTTCAAAGAGTTTGATAAAAAATCATAAAATCAGGTTTTTTTGTTGATTTTGCTTGATAAAAAAGTAGACTCAAGTGTCAGTTCTATGCTTTTTGGAGAGGAGCGATGCTTAAAGAGAATCTTGTAGGTTCATTTGAAAGAACGCTGAAAGATAACTGGGAAAAACCATGTTTCAGTGATTACGGAACGAGTCCTGTCACATTTGGTTGTGTTGCAGTAAAGATCAAAGAATTCCATGGGTTATTTGAAATGCTCGGAATCGGAAAAGGTGACCGTATCGCCGTTGCAGGGAAAAACAGCACAAACTGGGCGATAATTTATCTTGCCACAGTTAGCTATGGTGCTGTAATTGTTCCGGTATTAAGCGATTTTGCTGTGGATGAGATACATCACATTGTCAACCATTCGGGATCAAAATTGTTTTTTTCGTCGGAATCGATATACGACAGAATAAATGATGAGTCAATGACTGGACTCAAAGTAATATTCTCTCTTGAAAATTTTGCAGTACTGCGTGATTATTCAAACAAAAAAGAAAAAATAGATGAATTTATTGAAGAATTCCGCAGTAAGAATGAGTTTTCGCCTGAAAAATTCTCATTTGACGAGATCAGTTCTAAAAAGCTTGCTTCAATTGTTTACACTTCAGGAACGACCGGATTTTCAAAGGGCGTCATGCTTTCACACAACTGTCTGATGGCGAATGTCCAGTTTTTTATAGATAATCTTCCTGTTGAAAATGATTCAAGAGTCGTTTCATTTCTTCCTCTCGCACACTGTTTCGGATGTGCTTTTGATTTTCTAAGCCCTTTCGTTAAAGGGTGTCACATAACATTCCTTGGAAAAATTCCGTCACCCAAGATCATTCTCAAGGCATTTGAAGAGATAAAACCGGTGATAATTTTTGCAGTTCCGCTCATTCTTGAGAAAATTTACAGAGCAAAGATAATGCCTGTTCTTGAATCGGCAAAAATGAAAATATTGATGAAAATACCTGGACTTAAAAATCTTATAATAAAAAAGATCGGCCGCAGTATAAACGAGGCATTCGGCGGAAATCACTATGAAATTATTGTGGGTGGAGCCGCTTTCAATCCTGAGATAGAGGAATTTTTCATGAAAGCGGGTGTCAGAGTCACTGTCGGATACGGAATGACAGAATGCGGGCCGCTGATCAGCTATCGTGATTATTACAAGGGAAGGCCTGTAGGCAGTTGCGGAAAGGTGATAAATTACCTTGATATTAAAATTGACAGCCCTGATGAACACGGCGTAGGAGAGATCTGCGTAAAAGGTGAGAACATCATGGACGGTTACTACAAAATGGATGAACAGACCGCTGAAGCCATTGACAGTGAAGGGTGGCTCCATACCGGAGATCTTGCATATATTGACAGTGAAGGATTCATTTTCATATCGGGCAGGTCAAAGAACATGATACTTTCCTCATCAGGTCAGAACATTTATCCTGAAGAGATCGAAGCAAAGATAAATTTCATGGCTTATGTGGCTGAATCGCTTGTTCTTGATTCCGGAAACGGAAAGCTTGTCGCCTATGTCTATCCGGATAAGGAAAAGATGTCAGCGAACAACATTACTGAAGAAATGGTTGCGGAAATAATGAAAGAGAACAGAGTTAAGCTCAATGAAGTTCTTCCTCTATTTGCAAAAGTGACCGATATCAGGTTATACCCCGAGGAATTTGAAAAGACATCCACTAAAAAGATCAAAAGACGGCTTTACACATCTTTAGTGAAATAGATCCACTCTTTTTTGATTTTTTCTGAAATAAAACTACTATCACCGGTGTTTATAAGTCAGTTTTTTTGTAATGATGGAGGAATGTTCATGGAATTCAGTCAGCTTAATGAAAGGATCAGGGAGCAGGCGATCGCAGTTAATACTTTGAGAGCAGAGATCTCGAAGGTGATCGTGGGTCAGCAGGACATGGTCGATTCTCTTATCATGGGGATGATAGGTGAAGGGCATATTCTCCTTGAAGGTGTTCCCGGGCTTGCAAAAACTACGGCAGTAAAAGCATTTGCAGATGCCACAGACCTTGAATTTAAAAGGATCCAGTTCACTCCCGATCTTCTTCCGGCAGACATCATCGGAAGCAGAATATTTAATATTAATGACCGTAATTTCGAAATAAAAAAGGGAGTTATCTTTTCAAATGTGATCCTTGCCGATGAGATAAACAGATCTCCCGCAAAAGTTCAGTCGGCACTGCTTGAAGCGATGCAGGAAAGACAGGTGACAATAGGTGACACGACTTTCAAACTTCCCGACCCTTTCATTGTTCTTGCAACACAGAATCCTCTTGAACAGGAGGGGACATATCCTCTTCCTGAAGCACAGGTGGACAGATTCATGTTTAAAGTGCTCATTGATTATCCTTCAAAAGACGAAGAGCTTAAGATCGTTGAAAGATTTGAAAAAAATGAACTCCTTCAGAAACTGAACAGAGTTATCGGGAACGGTGAAATAAAGAAGTGGCAGGAAACAGTTAAAGCGATATATACCGATGAAAGAATAAAAAAATATGTAATTTCAATAGTTTTTGAAACAAGGGAACCCAAGGACAAATCCGTTTCCCAACTCATTGATGTCGGAGCAAGCCCGAGAGCGAGCATCTTTCTTATCCTTGCCGGAAGAATTAGAGCTTTCATGGAGGGAAGAAATTTTGTAACTCCTGAAGATATCAAGGAAGTTGCATATCCGGTGCTTCGACACAGAATTATTCCGTCGTTCGAAGCGGAAGCGGAAAAAATATCGACAGACAGGATAATCGGTGAACTTTTGAACAGGGTTGAGGTTCCTTAATATCCATGCTCAATGAAGAACTTTTTAAAAAGATAAGATATATCGAGCTCAATGTAAAAAAGAAAGTCGATAACTACCTTCAGGGGTCATACCACACCCTTTTCAAAGGGCAGGGGCTTGAATTCCAGGAAGTTCGCGAATACACCGAAAATGACGATGCCCGGCTCATCGACTGGAATGTTACGGCAAGAACAGGAAAGCCGTTCGTCAAAGTTTTCAGAGAGGAAAGAGAGCTTACAGTCATGATCGCAGCAGACATCTCCGGCTCGACTCTTTATGGAAAAAGTTCAGGATTAAGAGAGGTTATGGCAACAATTGCCGCTGCGATATCTTTCAGTGCGATAAAAAATTCTGACAAGGTCGGACTCCTTCTTTTTTCAGACCGCATCGAAGAATATATTCCTCCAAGAAGGGGGAGAAACCATCTTCTGACTGTTATCAGAGCACTGCTGACCGCCACTCCCAAAGGAAGAAAGACAGACCCGGAGGTCCCTTTTAAATTTCTGAATAAAGTTATGAAAAGGAAGACGCTCACATTTTTTCTTTCAGACATGATGTTTGATAAGTTGCCGGAATCTTTGAATATAACTGCTTCAAAACACGAAATTGTCCCTGTCGGAGTGATCGATGAGACAATATTTACTCCTCTTGTCCAGGGTGCTGTAAAGGTCCTTGACCCTGAAACGGGTGAGACATCCATTCTTGATCTGAGCATTCCGGGACTCAACGACATGACGAAATTCATTGCGGCACATGAAGCTGGCTTTAAAAGAAAAGGGATAAGACCAGTCTGGATTATGAACCGTGAGAATTTTATGGATGAACTTGTCAATGAATTCAAGAAGTTAAGCAGCGTGAGAAAAAAATGAGAAAAGCGGCGTTGTTAATATTGCTCCTTTTTTCACAGATAGTTTTCTGTGAAGATCTAAAGACCGAAGTGTCAAAAGAGAGTGTATATTTAGGGGAAGTTTTCACCCTCAAAGCTGGTACTTTAGCAAAAGAGAACATGACTGCAGTTTTTGCAGGTGAGACAAAAGATGTCGCTATCCTTGGGGTTGAGAAAGGTGATGACGGCAATGTCATAATTAAAATGATAACTCTTGTCAGCGGTGAACTGACAGTTCCGCAAATAGATCTCACTATAGACGGGAATGTGTTTAATATTGGGCAGTTCAAAGTTTCGTCAATGAACCGTACTGCTGAAAATGACATGAACCTGCGGGACATAAAAGATACTGTTAAAATAATGGAAAAGGATTATACACTTCTTTATGTTCTTGCTTTTCTTCTTGCGATTGCCGCACTTATATTCCTGTTCTTAAAGCTCAGAAAAAGATTTGCAAAAAAAGAGAGCTCAATCACTCAAAAAGTTGAGCCGTCTGAAGTTGCGGCAAAGTTCATCAAAGAGGCAAAGGCAAAAAGGGAATCGGGTGATAATGAAGCGTTCGTTGATCTTTCAACGCTGGGGCTTAAAACATACATGTCATTGATAAGTGACTTAAATTATACGGAAATGACCACATCGGAAGTGAAAAGGGCTTTAAAGAAGGACAAATTGTTTTCCGCCGCTACAGATGTAATTGTCGGAATACTTAAGCTTGGTGACAGATTTAAGTTCGCTGATGATACACTGTCTGAAAGTGACTTTGACAGGATCATTGACGGATTTGCGGGAACCGTAAGAGAAACTGAAAAAGGAAGGGTTGTAAAAAATGATGCTGCTTGATCCGCTATGGCTTCTGCTGATTATTCCGGCATTAATTATCACAGCGTTCCAGTTGAGGATAAAGGGGTCCGGGTCATCGATATTCTATAATAATTTTAAAGCCGGCAGAAAAAAAGCATCCGGAATTTATTTTCTCCCTAATATTATTGATCTTCTGGCTGTAATTATGGCAGTTCTCGCTCTTGCAAGACCTGTTTCTCTCGAAAAGACGGTGACTCCGCCGGTTGAAGGAAAGGATATAATGGTCGTACTTGATGTGAGCGGTTCGATGGAGGCGCTTGATTTCCAGCCGAAAAACAGAATAGAAGCGGCAAAAAGTGTGATCGAAAGCTTCGTCAAAGGGCGGACGAGCGACCGTCTCGGGCTTGTATTTTTTGCTAAAGACAGCTTTCTGCAGGTTCCCCTCACAACAGATTACGATATTTTCATTGAGCTTCTTTCAATGCTCAAGACAGGTGTCATTGAGGATGGAACTGCGATCGGCAATGGTCTCGGGCTTGCTGTGAGCCGGCTTGAGAACAGCTCTGCAAAAAGCAGGATAGTCATTCTTCTAACAGACGGCGACAACAATGCAGGAAATGTCAGTCCGGCGAATGCGGCTCAGTATGCTTCAGCCAAAGGGGTTAAAATATATTCAATTCTTATCGGGACAGATGCTGAAGTGCCGTTCCCCGCAGGAAAGGATTTCTTCGGCAGAGATACTTTCCAGAAAGTTCAGATGAAGACCAACCCTGATCTTTTAAAGCAGATTTCGAATGTTTCAGGCGGAAAGTTCTATCAGTCCATTTCAACAGATGAACTGAAAAAGGCATTCAGGGATATCGATGAACTTGAAAAAAGTCCCGTTCCCGCAAGAAAGCTGAAAATATATAATGAATACGCACCATTATTCATTATGTTGGCGGTAATATTCATACTCCTTGCCAGACTTATTGCGATGAAATTCAGGATATATCCGGAGGTGGAGAGATGAAATTCTACGACTGGACATATTTCCTGACAGCGGTTATATGGATACCCGTGATATTCTTATGGACAGTTTATTCTTCAAAAAAGAGGAATGATTTTCTTAAACTTTTCTCAAAAAGCCAGACTGAAAAAATAGTTGATATTTCCCAAAGAAAAATTGTTGTAAAAAGGGTTCTCATATTTCTCGCTCTCTCATTTTTCACAGTTTCCGCGGCAAGACCTCTCATGGGTGGCGAAGAGATAAAAGCCGACAGCTCAGGAATAGATATCGCAGTAGTATTTGATGTTTCATTAAGCATGTATGCCGAAGATGAGTCAGGACCCAGATTTGAAAAGGGGAGAAAGCTTCTGATCGATGTGCTGAGTTCACTCACAGGTGACAGAGTCGCAATAATTCCTTTTGCCGGAGCCGCTTTTCTTCAACTTCCTCTGACAGATGACTATGAAACGCTCCAGACAGTGGTTTCCGTCCTTGAGCCGGGAATGATCGAAAGGCAGGGAACAGCTCTGGGAAATGCACTGGAGATGGCGGTTGAGACGCTTACATCTTCAGGGAATGAATCTGACAGAATGATAGTTGTAATATCTGACGGAGAGGACCCGGAACTTAATTTCGAAAAGGTGAGGAAGCTCATAAAGGAGAACGGAATTCATCTTGCGGTCGTCCCTATGGGTACAGTCGAAGGAGCACCGGTCAGGATCGGTGAAAGTTACCTGAAAGATGAGAACGATAACACTGTAATATCAAAACTTGACAGAGGTTTTTTTGAGAAATGTTTTGAAACGCTCGGTGCAGTCGAGATAAAAAAGGGGACAACGATCAGTGAACATGTTAAAAACTTTAAAAAAGCCATAAGAAACGAGAATAGAAACCTCAACATCTATACTGAACGGTTCCAGATGCCTCTTTTTGCAGGAATTATCATATTCTGGCTTTTCCAGCTTCTCTCTTTAGGAAGGAGAAGATCATGAAAAACATATTACTGATCTCTACAGTTTTTATTTTTCTTGCCGGTTTTACCCCGTTTGAAAAAGAAACCCCCGAAAGCCGCGAGGGGAGAAAAAAATATGCCGCAGGTGATATGGAAGGGGCAAAAAGTGAATTTGAAAAAGCTTCAGAACGGCTTGAGAACAGTGCGGAAGCTTATTATGATCTCGGAAATTCGTTACAGAGATCAGGAGATAATGAAGGTGCTTTGAATTCATACAGGAAATCGCTTGAAACAGGCGGAGCTGACAATCAGCTAAAGGCAAAGATATTTCACAACATGGGTAATTCGCTTGCGGCAATGCAGAAATATAAAGAAGCAGAAGATTTTTTCATCAGATCATTGATGGAAGATCCGCAAGACGATACTGCTGAAAATCTTGAAATAGTAAGAAGAATAATTCGTCAGCAGGAACAGCAGAAACAGGAACAGCAGAAACAGGATCAGGAACAGAAAGAAGAACAGAAACAGGATCAGGAAAAAGAAGATCAACAGCAGGAACAGAAAGAAGATCAGCAGCAGGAACAGAAGGAAGAACAGAAAGAAGATCAGCAGCAGGAACAGAATGCTGCACAGGCGGAAGAGAAAGAGGAAGAGGAAAAAAAGGAAGACGGAAAAGAAGAAATGATGCAGCAGTTCAGACAGAGGAAAAATTTGCAAATATCTCCTTTCATGTTAAAGAAAGATGCAAGGTCAAAAAATGGTCAGACCTGGTAGTGGCGGATTTATATGAACAAATTCAGTATCGTACATAAGTTTCTGATTTTATTTGCATTGCTTGCGATATCAAATTCAATTTCAGCTCAGAGTGTAACCTTGTCGACCGACAGCAGTGTCGTTTCAGCAGGCGAAGTTTTCAGATTCATTCTTACTGCGGAAGGGTCATTCGATTCAATAATAGAGCCGGATCTGAGCAATTTTGATGTAGATAACAGGTCGGAATCACAGTCGAGCTCAATAAGCATCATCAATGGAAAAATGGAATCGAGCAAAAGCATTAACTATACATATTTTCTCAGAGCAAAAAAAGCAGGTGTTTTCAAGATCGGGCCGGCATCTGTAAAATTGAAGAACGGAAGGAAGAAAGATTCAAACATTGTTACAGTGACAGTAACAGGGTCTTCTGCCGGAAGCAGTGATCAGACGGAAGGTGAAGACTCAAAATCCGGTGAAAACCCCGAACCGACTGCCAATTCTCTGCTTGCGCCACTTACAACATGGGAAAAAAGGACTCCCAATCATTTTATCAGAGCTGTTGTGAGTCCTGCGGGAGAAGTTTATGAAGGTGAACCGGTCGTTGTGAAGTACTATATTTTCACAAAACCGAATGCCATATCAGATCTCAATTTTTATAAGACACCTTCTTTTGAGAATTGCTGGAAAGAGGAAAAGAACGAGAGCCGCCTGAGTTTCAAAAGGGGTGCGATAGACGGGAATGTTTATGATTACGGATTGTTAAAGACATATTATCTGATACCTGAAAAAGGGTTGGCCGAAATTTCAGGGACACAAATGATAGTTGATGTGATGACCGGCTCGTTCTTTAGCACAAGAAAGCAGAGCGTTTCCACTCCGGCATTGAGGATTCCGCTGACTCCGATCCCTGAAAAAGAATCGCATAACGAAGGGTTCTTTGCAGATATTTCGGTAACTGCCGACAAGAATTCTGTCACACTTGACAAAGATAACCTTCTCGAAACGGTAACTTTCACTATCAACGGTTGCGGAAACCTGCAGTCAGCTGTGGCCGAACTTCTGCCGACTCCTGAACTTAAATACTTTTCTCCTGAAGTGGAACTTAATGCCGGTGGAACTGCTGATGGTTACTGCGGACAGAAGAAGTACAGGTTCATGGTGAAAGGATTGAAAAAAGGGAAGTTCAGTATAAAAGCGAAAGATATTGAAACATTCAGCAGAGAAAAAGGATGGCAGGTCTTGAAAATGCCCGAGATCACCGTTGATGTTAAAGAAGTTTCAAATTCAACGGATTCAGTTTCCGAAAGTGTGAGTCAGAGATTTGAACTTTTAAGGGAACTGCCTGAGGGAATAAAAAAATATGAAAACACCCCGCTGATAAAAAGAAACTGGTTTATGGTAATGCTTGCCGTTCCTTTTCTGATGGTAATGATATCTTTCCTTATCTGGCTTTCCGGTAGTATGAGAGAAAACCGGTCAAAAAGCCACAGAGCGAGAGTTGAAAAGTGGAAAGAGAAACTTAATATTGCAAATTCACTTAACGAACTTCTCAATATTTTTTACGATGCCCTCAAAGAGATATATTCGATAGAGCTCAGGGGTGAACGGAAGCATAATGTCAAAAAGAAATATGGTGATTCGATAGGCGACATACTTGCATTCATTAAAGATATTGAATTTGCATCCTATTCGAGCAATGCAGATTCCGATATATCAGCTTTCAAGTCAAAGGCGATCGGGTTTCTTGATATCAGAGGTGTAAAAAAATGAGAAAAACTGCTGTTTTCATTTTTTTAACTGTTTCATTTCTATCTCTTTTTGCAAACGGGGACGGGTTCTCTCTCTATCTCAAAAAGAATTATAAGGAGGCGTACAACGCTTTCAACGAACAGTTCATCAGTTCCAACGGCGACCCGCTTTATGCCTACAACCTCGGTGTGACCTCTACCGCTCTGGGACAGAAGGGCAGTGCTGTATATTTTTATATTCAGGCGCTTCAGCGGGCACCGGAGCTTCCCGAAGCAAAGAACAACCTGAAGATCCTTGCCGGTGAGATGAATATCACTATTCCGCAGGTACTTTTTGAACCGGTTCATTCAATTGATTATCTTCTCATGATATTTATTGTTTCGATATATGTTTTTGCAATTTTTGTTTCGATTCTCTGTTTTAAAAATGACTGGAGAATAAAGACGGCGCTTCTCCCTGTTTTTCTTATAATGACCGTTTCTGCGGCCATGTATTTCATGAATTACGAGGAAGAGAACAAGATCAACTGGGCCGTTGCGGTGAGCGGGGATTCTCTCAGAAGCGGTCCTGACTCATCTCTGACTGAGATAGGAAAAATAAGAGAAGGGGAAATAATAAATATAGTATCTTCGAGCGGTTCGTGGTATAAAGTGAAGAGTTTCCAGGACAATGTAGAGGGCTGGATAGAGTTGAAAAGTATTCGGGCGGTTATGAGAGGTCATATATGAACTATAGGATTTTATTGGTTTTTTCTGTTGCATTGACAGTTGTTTTTTCATATTCCTGCAAATCGGCTCCGGTCATTAAAGGAGCGGAATCGGATGGAGAAGTAGTATACAAGCAGGGTCTGTACTACCTCGAAAAAGGGGATTATGTCAATGCCGAGAACAAGTTCATGAAGGTGATCTCAGATTTCAGTTACAGTATTTATGAACCTTTTGCCACAGTTGCGCTGGGTGACACATATTTTTATAAAGAGGAATATCCTTCCGCAGTTGAAGTTTACAGCCGTTTTGTGAAAATGAGACCGACTCATGAAAAGACTCCGTGGGCTGAACTTCAGATGGCAAACAGTTATCTTAAGCAGATGCCGTCAGATTTTTTCATTTTCCCCAGTCCTTCGGAAAGAGATGTCGATATTGTTGAAAAAGCAGTTGTTCAATTCAGGCACTATCTTTCAAAGTATCCCGATGACGGAAACAGGGAGAAAGGGATAAAAGATCTTGAGAAAGCGGAACTGGTACTTATCGAGAGGGATCTTCGGGTTGCTGAATATTATGCTAAAAAGAAGAGATGCGCCTCGGCAAATACAAGAATTAAATATATTTCAGACAATTTCACAGTCACTACTGAAAAAAACAAAAAGAGGATCGGAGCGATCCTGAAAAAATGTCCGGAAGTCAAAGAAGAAAAGAAGCCGGAAGAAAAAACAGATGCAAAATAGATGTTCCGCTATCATTCTGTTCTTTTCTCTAATCGCGGGAATATTTTCATCCTGTAACCTTTCTCAAGATCAGAAAGCCAATATAGTGAAGATCCTTGAAATTAGAGAGTCTCTTGTCAACTCAGGCGATGTCAAATCTCTTGAAGTTCTGATGACAGAAGATTTCCCTGATAAAAAGGAATATCTTGACCAGATGACATACAGATATCAGTATTTTCTAAAATTTTCTTATGATATGAACACGATAGACATTCTTTCGTCATCGGTCCTGGGCAACAGAGCCCACCTGATGCTGAGCTATGATCTTTCATTCAGAAACCCAGATGATGTGGCTGAAACTTTCTGGCTTGACAGGAAAGAAGATGTCATCATGGTAAAAGAGAAGATCGGCTGGAAGATAGCTGATATAAAGGAAATGAAGAACACAGGGAGAAAGATAGATCCACAGACTGTTCACGATATATTTTTTGCACTTGATACAAGGAAGACCGCTCTGAATAATGGTGATAATGAACTCTTTTCAACGATAATCTGGGAAAAATATCCCGACAGGGAAAAGCTTGTTGATAATTTCAAAAAGAACGCCTCTGCGTTCATCAATGTCAATTACGGTCTCAAGAGCAGAAGATTCCAGTATGTTTCACCCTCAATGGATGAAGCAAGAGTCATCCAGTATTTTGATCTTGTTTTCAACATCAAAGGGCTTGATGAAGCCGAAAAGATCGAAGACCAGTCAGAACTCATCTCATTAAAGAAAATGCCCGACAACACATGGAAGATCACTGACGGGTTGAAGTAGTATTTTTTCACCACCTAAAGTAAAATTTCCAAATAATGATGAAATAAGTTATACTTCCGACGCATTAAACAGACGAGTGACGAAAGTGGTGGATGGGGTTCATGACTCTTCAACTTTTCTTTTCTTGACTTGTCAGAAAAAGTATATAATATTTCTGACAGATAATTGATTCGAGGATGCATGCAAGGTATTGATAATAAAGTGATAAAACGCATAAGAGGATGGGGGAGTGGTTCTGTGTTCACTCCAACTATGTTCCTTAATCTTGGAAGTCGTGCGGCAATTGATAAAATTCTTTCAAGATTTTCACAAAAAGGTATTATCAGGAGGTTGTCCAGAGGTTTATATGATCTGCCGAAAAAGCATCCTGTGATGGGAAAGCTTTATCCATCTCCCGAGGCTGTTGCAAAAGCTATATCAGACAGAGATTCAACAAAGATTCTGCCGTCAGGAGCTTATGCGACAAATCTTCTCGGTCTTTCAACACAAGTCCCTGCTCAAATCATATTTCTTACTGACGGGGCATCCCGTTCTGTCAAAGTCGGAGGTCATACAATAACTCTCCGTCGCACAACTCCCAAAAATATGGCCACAGCCGGGAGGATAAGCGGACTGGTTATCCAGGCATTGAAATACATAGGAAAAGATCATGTCGATCCTTCAATTATTCAAATGTTGACAGAAACTTTAAATGAAACAGACAAAGAACAGTTATTGAAGGATTTAGTATTCGCTCCTTCATGGATAGGTAAAATAATAAGAAAAATAGCTGAAGAGGTGAAATGATAAATTTTATTTTATTGAGTTCTGAAGAAAGAAAACTCTATTTTGAACAGGTAGCTTCTTCAATGAAAGTGTCTCCCTTGATAATTGAAAAAGATTTCTGGGTTTGCTACACACTTCACAAACTATTTTCACTGCCGCTTATTGGAGAAACCCTAATATTTAAGGGAGGAACGACACTTTCAAAGATATATGACATAATTCAACGGTTTTCTGAGGACATTGATATTTCAATAGACAGGAAAAGTTTGAATAGTGAAGGACACGATCCTGCTGAAACAGGTATCGGAACGAAAGAAAAACAAAGACGGCTTTCTAAACTGGCTGATTTGTGCAGAGTAAAAATTAATGAAGAAATTCAGCCGCTTTTATCTGAAGCAATCGGGAAAGATGTTCCGAATAGAGACTGGGTACTTGAAAAAGACGATTCAGATCCGGATGGACAGACACTATCTTTTAAATATCCGTCTGTGCTGATCAACATGAAAAGTGGTTATATCAGACCGGCAGTAAAAATCGAAATGGGTGCACGATCTGATCATTGGCCAAGTGAAATACACAGCGTAATTTCCTATGTTGCTCAACAATATCCGCAACCATTTAAAAACCCGTCAACGAAAGTAAAGGTTTTGTCAATACAAAGAACTTTTTTTGAAAAAGCAACGCTGCTTCATGCCGAATATCATAGACCAGTTGAGAAAACTATGCCGTCAAGGTTATCCCGTCATTACTATGATATGGCGATGCTCATGCAAAAAGGGGTGAAAATTGACGAAGGGCTTCTTGAAAAAGTTGCGGAACACAAGAAAATATTTTTTCAAAGTGGCTGGGCAAAATATGATGAAGCCAAAAAAGGCACGCTGCATGTTTTGCCAAATAGTCAAAGATTAAAAGCACTTGAAGAAGATTATAAGAGAATGGAAGAAATGTTTTTTGTTAAGCCGATAACTTTTTCTGAAATACTGGCCATTCTTTCATCATGGGAAAAAGAGTTTAATGAATTTTGAATTTTCATGGCGGCAACCTTCTCAAAGTAAATCTTCCAAATAATGATGAAATAAGTTATACTTCCGACGCATTGAACAGGAGGATTTGAGAAAGTTGGAAAGGATAATTACTCAAATTCAAAGGTATTTTAAAGCGAATGTAATTATTCCACGGAGTAAAAACATATGTACTTATGGCGACCTGACCCCTATTGCTTTCTTCTTGACTTTAAAGGGAATAACTGACCCCTATTGCTTTCACAAATAGCTGAATTATTCGGAGTTAAGCAACCAGCCGTTTCCAAACACATAAAAAACATTTACGATTCATCTGAATTGGATGAAAAAAGCACTTATTCCATTTTGGAATA
>ENA-UOWO01002187-UOWO01002187.1-activated-sludge-metagenome-genome-assembly--contig:-NODE-2187-length-24667-cov-11.710629_pt1 | contig 24667 bp, 17 predicted proteins | sample MGYA00238148_ERZ761564 | MGnify/ENA primary metagenome ERZ761564 (study PRJEB28885, sample SAMN05720194) | activated sludge metagenome | isolation source: Anaerobic digester | place: USA... | reverse complement strand
TTGACGTTTTGGATGGCAGCCCGCAGGGTGCACTGATTGCCGGGTTGGTCCGGGTCGGTATCGCAGATGCCGTCGTTGAGGTCGTAATCGGAGGCGTCACCGGTGTTGTTGACAATGATGCCGGCCGTAAAAAGAGAAACTGTGGTGATCGGCTCATCCGCATTGCTGGTTACGGTCATGGCGCCTGTTTCTGCAGGATTGAAGGCCTTTTTCAGCGCTGCGGGCGGCGCGTAGGCGATCTGGAATTCGACTTTTTCTCCCGGCTTGAGCGTCAAGGGCAGCGCGGGCGCATTTTCAAGCGCAAAGAGCGCAGCCGGCTCGACTTCAATATTCCCGATCTCAACCGCTGCACCGCCGCTGCTGGCGATCTCCACGCTTTTCCGCGCTATCTCCCCGGGCAGAGTGAGGGGAAAATAGACCGGATCGGGGGTGACCGCCAGCGTCTTCCTGACCGTGCCCGCCATCTTGACGATAAAGAGGTCGGACTTGCCCGCCAATGAGGGCTGAAATGGATTGACGACGGGAAAATCCTCCAGCGTAGTCGTCCCGGCTGCATACACATCGCCGCTGCCGCTCACAGCCACATCCTGGGGAACCACAACAATCCGGCTGGTGTAGAGGGTGTCGGTGCCGTCCGCCTTGAGCGCCATCACTCCCGCCCCGGCGCCGGGGTACAAATAAGAGGAATTGGTATAGACATTGCCATCGGGATCCAGGGCCAGTTTTCTGGCGTTGTAGGGACGGGCGGACCAGAGGAAACCGGTGCCCGCTGCGTTCAGTTTGGAGATGAACGCCGAGCCCGGGGTGGTAAAAGCGCCGGAAGTGACCGGCACCGGGCCGAATCCGCTCACCACGGCGCAGCCGGAGGCATCGACCGCGATGCCAAGCCCCTCATTGCTTACCGCATCGCCCAGAAAAGTGGAATAGATCAGAGAAGCGGCGCCGGAATTTGCCGGATCGAACTTGCTGACAAAGATATCCCCCTTGCCCTGATAAGCCGGCTGGATGGCATGGAGCGTCGGGAAATCCGCGGCGCTGGTTTTACCGGTCACATAGGCGCAGCCACGGCCGTCAACGGCGATGGCGTTGCCGTAGGTATCCGCTGTCCCGCCCAGGTGGGTGGAGTAGATCAGCGAGGCCGCGCCCGATTTCGCCGGATCGATTTTGGTCACAAAAGCGTCAAAATAGTAGCCGGGTTTCTTCTCCAGATAGGCGTTCTTGACCGGAAAATCGAAGGAAAACTCCTTGCCGGTGACATAGAGGGAGCCGTCGGCACCGACGGCGATGTCCGTGCCGGCGTCCTCATATTTACCACCCAGGTAGGTGGAGTAATAGAGATCTCCATAGGGATTGAGGACCGTGACAAAGGCATCGGGAAAGTTGGGGCCACCGATGGTCTCCTGAAAAGCCCTCTGCAGCGGAAATCCCTGATAGCCCGGCTTGCCGGCATCATCATCCGAACTGGTTTGCCCCGTCACGCAAGCGCGGCCGCTCGCATCCACCGCGATCGCAGCGCCCCGGTCATCCCAGCGGCCGCCGAGATAGGTGGAATAGAGGAGATCCCTGCCATCCGCACTCAGTTTGCTGATAATAACATCGGACAGATTGGAGAACATACCCGGGGTGAGGGCGCCCTGAAACGCATTTTGCGTGGGGAAATTTACCGAGACGGTCGATCCGGTCACGTAGGCGCAGCCGTCGGCATCCACGGCGATGCCGTTGCCGGTATCCGTGTCGCTGCCGCCGAGATAGGTGGCATAGACGATCTGCGGATCGATGACGAGCTCTGCACGACGATCATAGGAAGCGATGTCAAAACCGATGCTCTTTTCATCCAGCAGGGCGAACTGGACCTCCACCGGCTGTTTGCGGCCCGCCCGCTGCTGCCAGGCCAGGGGTTTATGATAGACCAGCTGCTCTCCTTGAGCATGGATGGAAAGATGGCCCTCTTCATCGGTAACCAGCTTGTCAGCGCCCGCAAAAGAGAGCCGGATCGCTCCACCATCCGCTCCGGGCGCGACGATGAAATCGAATTCCACCTCCTGGCCCCGGAAATAGTAGGTCATGTCAATGCCGGGATAGAGATCGGCATATTCAACCCGCTCATAATGGGGCACGCCGGTGCGCCAGGAGTTGGGATCATTGCCGATGTAATAGTTGGATTTCGATCTCAGCTCATTCACCCCCTTGCCCCTTGACCCGGTACGGGCGCCGGCCACCTGCATGCGCAGCGGGATGAAGCTGTCTCCCGTGCTTGTGTCCAGCAGATGCAGCGACGAACCCGCCGGGCCCAAAAGAAGGAGATGGTTCCGGCCCCGGCAGAGGAAATCGGCATCGCTGCCGGCCTGGCCGAGATTCTTTTCAAAACGCGGCAGGGGATAGAGAGTGGATGGTGCGGCGCCACGGTCAGGATGAGGTCCGGGGGCGGGCCGATCCGACAGGAACAGGGAAAATGAGAACAGGATGGCAACGAGCAGAACAGAGGTGCCGGATTTGAAAAGCTCCATGGGATGGAGAACGGATGCGCCCAACTTGTTCATGGCTGTTACCTCCCCTGTTTCGGGCTGGGATCGAATGCACCTGGATCAGATCCATAGCATGGTACCGATGCCGGTCAGATAAAAGCAGTACCAGATAGAACAACGCTTCAGGAGTGCAGCCGCATCATCGGCGATCCGCCTCCACTCCGCTAAAAGTAGTACCAGATGCTGCGGTACTCTTCCGGATTTTCCCCGCGCCGCTCCAGAGCGCGGAGATAATCGAGGATGGGGATATCCTTGTGGAGATAGGTCGGCGCCATGGTGAGATTTTTCTCCCAGGGATGGAATTCATAGAGCCGGCTTCCATCCGGCAGAATGGTGAGCAGGGAGTGGTTCTGTTCCGCACGCAGGTAATTCTTGCCCAGCCGTGGGACATTATAGACCGGCTCGTCGGTGCGCACCAGTCCGGGCATGAGCCGCGCCTCCTCCTTGACCTCCTGCTGCAGCCGCGCGATCGGCACACGATAGTCGCGGGTCTCGTCCTTGCCCTTGGTGCAAAAGGTATAATAGGCATCGACACCGATCAACCGCAGCAGGCGGCGCAGGGCCACCAGTTCGAAGCGGCGGCTGTTCTCCATGGTATAGACCGCCTGATTGTAGACCGCGATGCCCCGCCGCCGCATCTTCTGCACCGACTCCATCGATTCCGGGGTCACTTCATAGGGATGTTCATAATGGGTGACCATGGCCATCTCACGGCGGCCGGGCTGATGGTAGCGGGCGATGAGATCGGCCAGATCATCGGTCATCCGCTGCGGCAGAGCGACGAAGATCCGCGAGCCGATGCGAATTCTCTCGATATGAGCGATGGCCGCCAGCCGTTCCAGGATGCCGGCCAGCACCCGGTCGGGCATCACCAGGGGGTCGCCGCCGGTGACGAGCACCTCGGTGATGGCGGGATGCTCCTGCAGCCAGGCGATCGCACGGTCGATCTTTTCCGGCAGAGCCAGTGCTTCAGGAAAGAGGACATCGTCGATTTCCCAATTGCGCTGGCAATAGACGCAGATCTGGCTGCAGGTATTGTAGGGCTTGAAGATGGCGATGTGGGGATAGCGCCGGGTGATCAGCTCAATGGGCGAGGTGTCGGTCTCGCGCATAAAATCAAAATAGTCCGCCTTGTCGTTCTGATGATCGAGCATGGTATCAACGTAAAAAGGCGGCGGGATCACCTGGGCGCGAACGGCATGATCGTCGATGCGGTGCGCCTCCTGGTCCATGAGCGAAGCGTAGTAAGGGGTGATGCCGAAGGGCAGGCGGGCCTTGCGGGCCCGGTCGACTGCTGCGCTCTCATCGGGAGTCAAATCGATCAGGCTGGAGAGGGTCGCGCTGTCGCGCAACAGATGGTGCAGGTGCCAGCGGTAATCCTGCCACTCTTCATCTGTGCCGCCGAAATGGCTGAGGATGCGCGCCCGGTTTTGCGCCCGTCTGTCGATGACCTCGGGCTGGAGGCCGTGCGCGTAGCGGCTGATGGCGTCCAGGGTATGCGCGGCCAGCCAGTCCAGCTCTTCCGAACGCGCGTTGGCCGCCTCCTGTCCCTGCATGGTGAGGAAATCCGGCAGCTCTTTGGAGAGATAGATCGTGCTTTTACCGGTCATGCCCGCCAGAATATGGCCGAGATCGGTATAAAAGGCCTCGCTCAACGGCTGATCGGACGAATTTTCCCGTTTATGGATCGCCTGCCACAAACGCTTGATGATGCTGAAGCGGCTGATCCGTTCGCTGCGCAGGGAGATGATCTCCTGAAAGGTCAGGTAACAGGTGATCTGCTGCGACCAGGCCAGGCTGCTGTCGCGCTGGCTCTCTTTGAACAACAAGCGGGAAAATTCGTCCAGATAGGCCTTGAGAAAATTACGGGCTCTGTACGGGGTGTCGGCTTCCTGGATCAGACTGGTGATGGTGGGGTTGTCGTGGGTGAATTCATCCAACAGATATTGTATCATGCGGTTACCTCCGGAATCGGGTTCTCTATTTAATCATTTCTTTCTCTCTCCTGCAATAGGGGTTTGTAGTGCACTGCAACTCTTTTTTAAATATAAGCCTGTAACACATAAGATGAAAGCTTTTTTGACAGGGCCTCAGGAAAAAATGTTGTTTTTCAGTTCATCAATTGCTAAAATAGGCCCAAGGCAATCCGGCAGGCGCCTGGTCCGGAGAAAGCAGATGGCAGAGGCTGACCGGGGCTATCGCCATGATGAGGAGAACCCGGGCTGCCGGGGAGAGCTGGCGCGGGACTTGTAATCGCCGTTGGTGAGGGGAGGAGCTGCAGATTATGCCGGTTCAGGGCTCATTCAAACCCAAGCAGGGGAAGCGATGAAAATAGCGATCACGGGTGCAACGGGACTGGTCGGAAAAGGCCTGGTCCGCCATCTCGAACAGCAGGGGCACGAGATCCATCCCATGGTGCGGCGCAAAGGAGACCAAACCGGACGCGGGATCTACTGGGACCCCGGCAAAGGGGAGATCGACAGCGCCGCTCTGGAGGGTATGGATGCCGTCATCCATCTCGCCGGCGAAAACCTCTCCGGCTACTGGACGGCCGCCAAGAAGGAGCGGATCATGGCCAGCCGCCGGGACGGCACCCGGCTCCTGAGCAGCGCCCTGGCAGGCCTCAAGCAGCGGCCGACCCTGCTGATCAGCACCTCGGCGACCGGCTTTTACGGCGACCGGGGTGACACTATTCTGGATGAATCCGCCGGCAGCGGCAAGGGCTTTCTCGCGGAGGTCTGCCTCGCGTGGGAAAAGGCGGCCGATCCCGCGCGGGAAGCCGGCATCCGCGTCGTCCACAGCCGCTTCGGGATCATCCTGGATCCGCGCGGCGGGGCTTTGGGCAAGCTGCTGCCCCTGCTGCGCGCGGGGATGGGCGGCCGGCTGGGCTCCGGCCGGCAATACTGGAGCTGGATCACCATGCACGACATCCATCGCGCGCTCAGCTTCTGCCTGGAGCAGCCCGGCCTCGCCGGAGCCGTCAATTTCACCGCGCCCGAACCCTCAACCAACACCGAATTCACCAAAGCGGCAGCCAGATTCCTCCGCCGCCCGGCCGTTTTCGCCGCGCCGGCTTTCGCCTTGCGCCTGGCGCTCGGCGAAATGGCCGACGAGATGCTGCTCGGCAGCGCGCGCGTCCTGCCGCAAAAATTGCTCGCTGCCGGCTTTCACTTCGAACATCCCGATCTCGCCGCCGCCCTGCCCTTCGTTCTCGGCCTCAAGCCCGCAAGTCTCCTTTAATTCCGCCGGGCCGGTACCGGTTTTCAAACCCGGATTTCATCAGGTATCTGTTCAATAAAAAAGCCCGGCTCACACCGGGCTTTTGCTTTTAACGACAATTGCGGGATCAGAATTCGGCACTGATCCCGATTGAGGGCAGGATGCCGATGCTGGCGGTGGTGTCGAATTCCTCCCTGAAGCTGTCCCAGCGCGGAACGTCTTCGTAGGCCCGGCTGTAAATATTCTGGATGTCAATATAGGTCACCAGCGCCATCCCCGAAAAACTCCAGCGCCGGTCGGCGCGGATGTCGAAAGAGTGGTTGACGCCGATGCGGGCGGAGTTATAGTTCGCACCCGATTTGGTGTAATCCGCATTGTAGGGGGTGTAGGGCCGGCCGGTGGCGAGGCGGAACTTGGCGCTGAACTCCCAGCGGCTGTTGGGGATGTAGCCGCCGCCGAAATTGATGATCCAGCGCTGGTCGAAACTGCTCGGCCGCAGCACTCCGTCGAGTCCCTTGAATCTGGATTCATTATAGCTGATGCTGAGCAGGGCGTAATGCGGCACCCTGGCTATGCGCTTCTGCAAAAAGAGCTCGAGGCCGCGCGCCCAGCCGGTGCCCCGGCTGACCAGGGGTTCGAGGCCGAAGGCGGCAAAACCCTCCTCGGCGCCGCCGAATCCCGCTCCGGTATTGGCCATCACCAGCCAGGGCTGGAGGGTGCTGACCGGATAGCGGTCATACCGCTTGTAGTAACCTTCGAGGCTCAGCTTGACGTCATCCTTGAGGAAGCGCTGCGCGCCGAGGATGAACTGGTCGACCTGGATCTGCTTGAGGCGGCGGTTCTCCGGATTGGCGACCAGCCAGATGTAGGCCGGCGCCTGATGATAGCGCCCGGCGCTGGCGCTGAGCTTGGTCAGGGCGTCCAGTTCATATTCAACCGCCAGGCGCGGGGAGAAGGCGCTCCCTTCATTGATCAGATTGAAATAGTCCAAGCGCCCGCCGGCGGTGAGGGTAAAGCGTCCGCTTTTCTGCACGGCCTGCAGCCAGGCCGCGCTCTTGACGGCGGTGGTGTCGAGCAGGGCATCCACTTCAAGCACCTGGCCGAAGGCGGTGGTGAAGGGGGGCAGTTTGACATCGCTGTCGAAGAGGACGGCGCGCGCCTGTCCGCCAAAGGTCAGTTCGGTGCGTTTGGCCGGCTTCCAGACCAGATTGGCAGTGAGGAGGGTTTCGCGCTCGAGCGAGTTGTTCTTGAAGATGGGGGTCCGGTTGGTATCGGACTGGACCAGATCGTAGCGGAAACGGTTGTTGCTGAGGGTGACCGTGGAATAGCCGGACTTGTAGAGGCGCCGCCAGGTCAGTCCCGCGACCGCCTGGTACTGGTCGCTGGCGATTACGCGCGCGTTGTCGTAGCGCTTCTCGGCGGTGTCGTTGAAGAGCTTGACGTCATCGATGGCCGAGAGGGCGGTCACGGAGAGCTGGTCGCGATCGCTGAGCCGGTACTCGCCCTTGACGAGGAAATCCCAGTACTCGGGCACAAAAGCGAAACCCGCAGCCTTGAAGATGAAATCGAGATAGCTGCGCCGGGCGGAGAAGACCAGCGTGCCCTTGTTCGAGACCGGTCCCTCGAGGTTGAGCCCGAACTGGGAGGCGGAGATGGTCGCCTTGCCGCCCCAGCGGTCCGAACGCCCTTCGCGTAGTTCGATGCTGGTCACCGAGGAGAGGCGGTCGCCGTAGCGCACGCCGAAGCCGCCGGTCGAAAAGGTGGTATTGGCGACATAGTCGAGGTTGACAAAACTCAAGGGTCCGCCGGTCGCCCCCTGGGTGCCGAAGTGGTTGATATTAGGGACCTCGATGCCGTCGATGGCGTAGAGGTTCTCCGAGGGGGCGCCACCGCGTACGATCAGATCGTTGCGCCCGTTCTGGACCTGAGCCACGCCCGGCAGGATCGAGATGGCGCGTACCACATCCTCAAGGCCGCCCGGAAGACGGCGGATCTCGGCGTAGCTCTGGGTCTGGACGCTCAGGGGCTTGTCGCTGACCGATTCAAAATAGTTGGGCTTGATGGTGACATCCGCGCCCGCCAGGACGGTCTGGTTGAGGCCGATCTTGACCTCCAGCGGTTTGACCGGGCTCACGATCAGATCGGGTTCGACGATCGGCTTGTAGCCGATGATGGTCACCTGCAGACGGATCGTGCCTTCGGGAACGCGGTTGATGGCAAAGGTGCCGTTGATGTCGGAGATGGCGCCCAGGGTAGTGCCGACCACCTGGATATTGGCACCGATGAGGGGCTCACGGGTGGCGGCGTCAAAGATGTGGCCGGTGATTCTGCCGAACTGTTCGGCAGGCGGATTCTCAGCCACAAGAGAACCCGCCGTCAGGATTATAAAGAGCAGGACAGAATACTTTTTCATCTTTCCCTCGAATAGAGTGCAGTCTGGTATCACAGGGCTTAACAGAAAATCGAGGGAAGTTATTTCCTCACTTGGTGTTAAGTATATACTCCGCTATCTCCTGCAGCACCTTTTCCTGGAGATGGTTGAAGGAGGGCATCGGGGCGCCGCCGCGCTTGACCTGCGGGGCTCTGGCCCAGGCGACCAGTTCATCCGCCTTGCCCGTGTAGAGCGAACGCACCTCGGTCAGGGGCGGCCCGACCACAGTCGTGTTCTCCGCGTGACAGGCGGCGCAGTTGGCCTTGAACTCTTTTTCTCCCGCGCTCTTGTAGACCACTTTGGTCTCACCCAGGCGGGCGCGCGACTGGGCTGCCTTGGCATCCCACATAAAGGCCTCGGTTTTGGCCATCATCGCCCGGCGGTGAGGCGCCACCGCCCGCTCGCGGTAATAATGGCGGCCGTAGGCCATAAAGAGCGCCGTGCAGGTCAGCAGGGTGAGAATGACCAGGTAGCTGCGGCCGAGGTCGGCAGACCCCCGGCCCAGCTCTTTCCAGAGCGCCCATGCCATAAAACCGGCGAAGGTCGCGCCGGTGGGGATAAGCAGCCAGACGGTCAGGGAATGGCCATGTACGGGCAGGGAGAGAAGCAGGGACGGCCCGATGATGAACTGAACCAGAGTCACGATCATGGCGATGCGCAAAAAGAGCGCGATGATCTCACTGCGGGAAAAATCGGGCAGCCGGGCCATGTCGAATCCCTTGCGGCCGAACCAGCCGGCGGCGAACAGGGAGGCGATGGCGAGGGTGGCAAGAATGAAATGGAAATAGCGCAGCAGGGCGCTCGGCAGCAGCACCGCCGATAGAAAGCCCGCCACCCGCGGCCAGTAGGCGGGCAGGACCATGAGGTTGATGTTGGTGATGAAGATGAGCGCGATGGCGAGAAAAAGGAACATCGCCGCGGCGCCGACCGTCAGATGCAACGCCCGCTGATTTACCCCCCAGCTCTCCCAGGTATTTTTGTGCAGGTAGGTGAGCAGAAAGGCGGCGCTGGCCAGAAGGATGATCATCAGCCAGGCGAAGCCGATCAGCACGGTCGAGGAGTAGAAATAGGTCGTATAGGCGACGTTGATCGCCAGCAGGGGGGCGACGCCCAGGACCACGGCCAGGCTCTTGTTGACGGTGACGGTCGAGGAGATCTCATAGGCCAGGCGGTCATATTTTTTACGCCAGAGGCCGAGAAACTCCAGGATCACGGCCAGGGTCTGTCCGCCCAGCATGAAATTGACGAAAAGGATATGGATGAGAAAGAGCAGCACCAGCAGATGTTTGACCAGCCCTTCGGGCAGGGGCAGCTGCAGGGGAAGATCATGAGGCAGAGGCTGTGTATTCATCGTCATGTCCTGATTCAACGGTTAGGGATCATTCCGTTCAGTTGAGCACCGGCGCGCTGGGCAGCAGGGCGGTCTGTCCCCCCTCGGCGCGTACAGCGTGGTGCTGGTTGGCGATCAGCCAGGCGCTCAGGGCCTTGAGTTCGGCGTCGCTGCCGGGAAAGGGCGGCATAAAAATACGAATGTTATGCATGGTGCTCATATAGGCCGCAAGCTGCTCCTCATCCCATTTCTCCACCGGGAAGAGTTTCCGGAAGCGGGTATACACGCTGTTGACCCCGCCCACGCTGTGGCAGCGGCTGCAGGCGATCATAAAGACCTCGCCGCCGGCCTCCAGCTTGTTCTCCTCGGTCACCTGATGGTGGCGCACCCAGGTGGCACGGGAGAGCACGCCCTCCTCCCGGAAGAGATCGTAATCCTGAACGCGCAGGCCGTTGGCATAAAGGTAGCCCTGGATCACCCAGGGCTTGCGCACAAATTCGCGCAGCCGCTCGAACGTGCCCAGGAGGGTGATGACGGCGAGGAAGGGGATGATCAGGGCAACCGCCGGCAGCTTTTTCGGCTTGACCACGCCCCAGAGGGCGGCCAGCGGCACGATTGCGGCCATGCCGAGCAGAAACCAGAGGATCGCACCGTACCATTTGGTGAAATCCTGCGTGGCGAGGGCGACCGGGGCGTTGGCCTGCATGTAGACCGGGATGCGATGCCAGTAAAAGATCGCCCCGGCGATGGCGACGGGCAGCCAGGCCAGCACCCAGAGGCTGATCGGGCGCACTGCGCGGCCGCGCACCTCGGCGGAGAGTTTCTTAAAGAAGGGAATCAAAAAGAGGAAAAAGAGCCCGGCCCCGAGAAAGGCCACGGCGGTGCGAAAAATCAGCTGCGGTGCGTAAAGGGGATTGAAAAAGCCGGTTAACATGCTCGACTCGGGGACCCACTCGTGGGAGAAGGGCACCCATTTGCCGGTGTTCATCATAAAGCCGAGGATGCCGGTGATCACCGCCATGGTGAGCCACGAAAAAACGCTGAGAAAGACTCCCGTGCCGATGTGCAGCCGCTTTTTCGTCCCGCTCCAGGACTTCCAGGTGAGATAGTAGACCATGATGAAAACCACCTCGAGGAAAAAGACCACCCACTCGGAGAACCAGGCCCAGAAAAAGACCCGGATCAGGCTGCCGATGGCTTCGGGGTTGACCAGGGCGGTGGTAAACCAGATGCCGACCCCGGTCATCGCGCCGAGCGAGGTGGTGATGACAAAGAAGACAAAGGTGATCTTGTAGGCGAGCTGGTCCAGCTCGAACCACTTTTTACGATAGGCGATCCACTCGAGCAGAGTCGCCATCGGGATGGCTCCGACCGCCATGGGGTGGTTGATGATCACATGCACAATGGCGGTGATGGCGATGAGCATGCGGTTGCCGATAAAATCGAGATGGAAGATGGGAAAATCCATGCTGCGCGTCTCCGAAGTTCGGACAGCGGTTAACAAGCACTACAGTATAATAAAAATGAATATTACAGGCAAGTAATTATCCCGCATCTGACCCTGCTGCGCGCGAAATTCAGCTCACCTGAAGGAATAGGTGAAGAGATAATCGCCCGAGCCCAGGTCGAGTTCATGCAGTGAAGTCACATCGCAGGTCTGATACTGAATCCATTTGTCATAGGCGGTCCACCCCGGGGTGAAGAGCTGATCGCCGACCTTTGTGCCGTTCAGCTCCAGCTCATAGAGGCCGAGGCTGGTCACATAGGCGCGAGCTGAGGCGACAGCGCGCCTGAAGTGCAAGCGCTCCGCTCAGGAGAAAGAAAACCAGGCAATATTTCATCGCAAATTCCTCAGTGTAAAAAGCCGCCTGCCGGATGAGCCGTAACCCTTTCATTATAGGAAAAGAATAATTCCAAGGCAAGCATTTCCGCGCAGGCGCCGCAAAAATATGTGCAGCTGAACGGATCGGATTAGGACTTGCCTTTTTCCTCAGGATTACCTAATTTCCTCTGTCAAAGCGAAGCACTCATTCCCCGGGATCAAATCATGAATTTATACTTTCGTATCCGACCTCATCTCTTCCCGCTCCTGCTGGCCGGGCTGCTTCTCGCCGCCGGCTGCGAGAAGCAGAGCACCGCGCCCAAAAAGAGCGCGCCCAAATACGAGCCGATCACCGCGCCCCTCGATCCTTTCGCCGTCAACCAGCGCCTGGCCAAATGTGTCAATTTCGGCAATGCCCTCGAAGCCCCCAGCGAGGGCGAATGGGGCATCACCCTCGAGATGCGCTATTTCCAGCTCCTCGATGAGGCCGGTTTCACCGGCATCCGCCTGCCGATCCGCTGGTCGACGCACGCCCAGACCGTCAGCCCCTACACCATCTCCTCCCCCTTTTTCGACCGCATCGACTGGGCGGTGGAGCAGGCCCTCGACCGCGGCATGGCCATCGTCATCAACATGCACCATTACGACGAGATCTTTGTCGATCCCCCGGCCCACAAGGAGCGTTTTCTGGCGCTGTGGCGGCAGATCGCCGAGCACTACAAGGAGTATCCCGCCGACCTGCTCTTCGAACCGCTCAACGAGCCCAACAACAACCTGACCTCTCCAATCTGGAACCAGTATCTGGCCGAGGTGATCGCCGTCATCCGCGAGTCCAATCCCTATCGCACCCTCGTCATCGGGCCGGCGGACTGGAACAGCTTCGCCTCGCTGAAAAAACTGGTGCTGCCGGCCGGCGAGAACAACCTGATCATCACCTTTCATTACTATAATCCTTTCCATTTCACCCATCAGGGGACGAGCTGGAACGCCGGCTCCAACGCCTGGCTGGGGACAACCTGGGGCTCCGCGTCCGACATGGCAGCACTGCAGAACGAGCTCGAGACAGCGCGCAGCTGGGCCCGCACCAGCAACCGGCCTCTCTTCATGGGCGAGTTCGGCGCCTTTAACAAAGCGGACATGAACAGCCGCAAATTATGGACAGAGGCGGTGGCGCGGCAGGCGGAGAACCGCGCCATGAGCTGGGGCTACTGGGAGTTCGGCTCGGGCTTCGCCGTCTACGATCTCAGCAAAAACGAATGGTATCAGCCGCTGCTCAAAGCCCTCATCCCCTGAGGGGCGAAGCGCCTGTGTGCGGTGACTCTTTCCCGCCCGGAGAGGGGCCGGCAAAACGCCGCCACCCGGGAAACACCGCCGCAGCTGCGCCCCGGAGCCGGTGGCACCTCAATGTCAGAAAAAGCCGCTAACCCAACACGAGAGTGATCCCATGGATGTATTCCTGCTGTCGCGACTGCAATTCGCCTTCACGATCGCCTTTCACTACATCTTTCCGCCGCTGAGCATCGGCCTCGGTGTGCTGCTGGTCATCATGGAGGCGCGCTATCTCAAAACCAAAGACAAGCTCTACCTGGAGATGACGAAATTCTGGTCGCGCATCTTCGGGCTCATCTTCGCCCTCGGCGTCGCTTCCGGCATCGTCATGGAGTTCCAGTTCGGCACCAACTGGTCGATCTACTCCCGCTACGTCGGGGACGTCTTCGGCAGCGCTCTCGCCGCGGAGGGGATCTTTGCCTTTTTTCTCGAATCGGGCTTTCTGGCCATCCTCCTCTTCGGCTGGAACCGGGTCAAACCCAGGACCCATTTCCTCGCCACCTGCATGGTTGCGCTGGGGGCCCATTTCAGTGCAGTCTGGATCATCGTCGCCAACTCCTGGCAGCAGACCCCGGCCGGCCACCACATCGTCGGCTTTGGCGACACCCTGCGCGCCGAGATCGTCGATTTCTGGCAGGTGGTCTTTAATCCCTCCTCCCTGCACCGCCTCAGCCATACCCTCGCCGGGGCCTGGCAGGCCGGAGCCTTTCTCGTCCTCAGTGTCGCCGCCTTTTATCTGCTGCGCAAGAAACACCTTGATTTTAGCAAGGCCTCGATCCGGATCGCCCTGCCGGTGGCGGTGATCGCTTCGCTGCTGCAGCTCCTGACCGGCCACGCCAGCGCCAGCGGCGTCGCGCAAAACCAGCCGGCCAAGCTCGCCGCCTTCGAGGGGCACTATCCGGCCAGCGCGCCGGCCGACATGTACCTCTTCGGCTGGGTCAACGAGAAGGAGGAGCGGGTGCAGCTGGGCATCAAAATCCCCGGCATGCTGAGCTGGATGGTCCACGGCGACCACCGGGCCCCGGTGACCGGCCTGCAGGCCTTCCCGCCGGAGGACCGGCCGCCGGTCAATCTGGTCTTCCAGACCTATCATCTAATGGTCATCCTGGGGATGGGCCTGATCGGCCTCTCCCTGCTCGCGCTGGTGCTCCAGTTCCGGAAAAAACTCTACGACCAGCGCTGGCTGCTCTGGATCTTCGTCTTCGCCGTGCTCGGGCCGCAGGCGGCCAACCAGCTCGGCTGGGCCTCCGCCGAGGTCGGCCGCCAGCCCTGGATCGTGCAGAACCTGCTCAGAACCAGCGACGCCTTTTCACCCAACGTCTCGGGCGGCGAACTGCTCTTTTCTCTGGTGATGTTTTTCATCGTTTACGCGCTGCTTCTGGCTCTTTTCATCTATCTGCTCAACGACAAGATCCAGCATGGACCGGATGACAGCACCAGCCTGGAGGGACACCGCGCATGAACCTGGCCTTTGATCTCAATACCATCTGGTTTTTCCTGGTGGGCGTCCTCTTCGCCGGCTATGCCATGCTCGATGGCTTTGACCTTGGCGTCGGCGCCCTGCATCTCTTCACCCGCGGCGACGAGAACCGCCGCATCCTGCTCAACGCCATCGCCCCGATCTGGGACGGCAACGAAGTCTGGCTGGTCACCGGCGGCGGCGCCCTCTTTGCCGCTTTCCCAGAAGTCTATGCGTCCGCCTTCTCCGGCTTTTACGTCGCCTTTATGCTTCTGCTCTTCGGACTGATCTTCCGGGCGGTGGCGATCGAATTCCGCAGCAAACAGCCGATGGCCTGGTGGCGCAAATTCTGGGATATCAGCTTCAGCGTCAGCAGCATTCTTTCGAGCCTGCTCATCGGCGTGGCCCTTGGCAACATGGCATGGGGCATCCCCCTCGACGCCCAGGGCAATTTCAACGGCTCCTTCTGGAGTCTGATCCATCCCTACTCTGTGCTGGTCGGCCTCTGCACGGTCGCCCTTTTCACCATGCACGGCTCGATCTATCTGGTGCTCAAGACCGAAGGGGCGCTGCAGCAGCAGATCCGCGAATGGACCCGTTCGACGATCATTGCTTTCGTCCTGTTCTACATCACTACTACCATGTTCACGCTGCTCTATGTGCCGCATATGACCGACACCATCCGCGCCAATCCCTGGCTCTTCCTGGTGGCGCTGGTCAACATGCTGGCCATCGCCAACATCCCGCGCGAGATCTTTAACGGCCGCGAGATGCGGGCCTTTTTGTCGAGCTGCGCCGCGGTGATCGCCCTGCTGCTGCTCTTCGGGATCGGCAGCTATCCGAACCTGATCTATTCCAATCCGCTCCCCGGCAACAGCCTGACCATCTACAATGCCGCCTCTTCGCCCAAAACCCTGCAGATCATGCTGATCATCGCCATCTGCGGGGTGCCGATGGTGCTCGCCTACACCGCCAGCATCTACTGGATCTTCCGCGGCAAGGTCAAGCTCGATTCGCACAGCTACTAGGGAAAGAAAGAGGAAAAAGGCAGGATGCGGCAGAATGCGCCCGAAAAGGGCGCGGTCGCGAATAAATACAAGGCCGTCTGTGTTTGCATTGATACATGCCACAAACGGCCTTTTTGCTGGAGAAAATAATGAAAAAAACAGTGATCATCGCCCTGCTGCTCATCGGGGCCGCCCTTGCACAGGAGCCGCCGGCCCCGCCCATTCCGCTGCCGGCCGCCGCTCCCGACAGCCTGAATGCGCATCTCCTCCCCTTCAAGCCCTGGCTCAACCGGACCTGGAAAGGAACCTTCGTTGAGGAGCCCGGCCAGCCGCCGGCGACCGATGTTTCGCGCTGGGAGCGCATCCTCAACGGCCAGGCTATCCGCATGACCCATTCGCTCAACGAGGGAGCCTACGGCGGCGAGACCGTCCTTTTCTGGGACCAGGGCAGGAAGAGCCTGGTCTATTACTATTTCACCACCGCCGGTTTTTTCACCCATGGCACCATGACCATGGATGGCGAAAAATGGGTGGCGCATGAATTCGTCGAGAACAATGCCAACGGCATCACCGAGGTGCGCAGCACCAGTATATTTCCACCCGAAGGCGGGATGCACACCGTATCCGAATTTTTGCAAAACGGCACCTGGGTGCACGGCCATACCATCGACTATGTCGAATCGCCCGGCAGCCGCATCATTTTCAGATAGGCCGCCGGCGACCCTCCTGCCGCAGCCCCATTCACCCGCGCACCCGCAGCGTAACACCGCCACAAATGCAAAAAGGCCTCCCCTGCAGGAGGCCTTTTTGTTGCGGGACGCTGCCTGAACCTTAAAAGAATCTATTTTTTCAGCATGTAGGTCAGATCCTCGAGCAAAGCCTGCAGCTCCTCCTCGTGCATCACCTCATCCTGCAAAATCTGCACCGCCATGTTGTAGGTGACCGGATCCTTCATACCGACCTCCTGCAGCAGAGCATTGTAGACCGAAATCGCACACTGCTCACCCTTGATGTTCTGGCTGAGGATCATCTTGACAAAGGGGGCGGAGGGTTCGTCATAGCCGCAGGTGCTCATTTTAAACCACTGCTGCGGCGTGGTCAGCGGAGTGCCGCCGAGCTGGATGATGCGGTTGGCGACCATATCCGCGTGGCGCAGCTCATCGGCGGCGTGCTGGACCAGCTCGGCGATGACCGCGTCCTTCATCGGACCCGCGATGACCTTGGCCCCGAGCCAGTACTGATAGTAGGCCAGCCACTCATCGGCGAAGGCCTTGTTGAGCAGTTCGATGATCGAGTCGACATTCATGCCGACGATTTCACGTCCTTTGGTTCCCATGGTTGCTCCTTTTTTTCTCCGGGCCTGCGCAGGGCAGAACCCGGATTGTTCACTGCCGGCCGCCCGTCTCCTGATGGATGCAGGCGGCGGCCGGGCCTCTCCACGGAGAGGCCCGCTGCGGGTTAAAAATCAAAGGGATTCCGCACCATGCCGAGCATGTTCTCGTGATGGACCGGATCGGTCATCGCTTTTTTATGGCAGACAGCGCAGTTCTTGTTGGCGCCGATGGCGTATGAAGTGCCGGTATACTGCCGCGGCTGGATATTGTCGCGATAGAGCACGAAGGGATTGTCCGCCGGGTAGAGGGCATGGGTGGCGCTGTGACAGGCCTCGCAGCGGATGCCGGCATTGTCGGTGCGCACGCGGTAGAGATCGGCGAATCCGGCCGTCCACTTGTTAAAGCTGGCGATATCCTCCGGAACATTGAAATCGGCATGGCAGTTGAGGCAGTCGGGTTCCTGGAGCCAGGGTGTGCGCGGATGCACCTCGGCGGCGCTGGCGACCTGGTCCGATCGCAGGTGGTTGATCAGTTGTGCCGCCCGCGGTTTGGCCTCTTCACCGCGCAGCAGCGCCATGGCGTGCTCCTCGAGGGTGCCGTGGCATTCGGCGCAGGTGATGCCGATCTCCTTGTGGAAATCCCGCGCGCAGCGGGTGGGGCCGTCCGGTTTGGCCGGATGGCAGGCGGCGCAGGCGGCCGCGCCCTCCAGGTGCATATAGTTGGCGTGCCAGCCGTGCATGGCGGCCGAAAAATTGAGGCGGAGGCTGTCCCCCCTGGCGCCGACTGCCGGATCGGCGTGGCAGCGCTGGCAGAGGGCCGGCATGCCCGCCCGCGCCTCCGCGAGCAGGCTGGTGCCGCTGTTGCGGTCATGGGCGGCGAGGATATTGATGGCGGTCTCGTCGCTCACACCGGCCACACCCCGCTTCCAGGAGCCGCCGTGGCAGCCGCGGCAGCCCATCTCCGAGGAGACCGGCGCCACCACCCGGGTGCTGGCAAGCAGGCGTTTGCCGGTTTTATCCCTGGCCTCGACCGTGAAGGTCGGGTAGGCGTTGAAGGAACCGTCGTCATTGTAGGGGGCCACCGGGATCATCTCGGCGGCGTAGGCGGCGAAATCGGGCTTGTATTCCATCTCGCCCGTGAGCCCTTTGCCCGCCAGACCGATATTCTCCGGCAGTTCGACGCCGAAATTGGATTTCACATGGGTCCAGAAGGGCATCTGGCCGGCCGGATTTTCAAACCCCTCCTCCACCTTGTAGCTCAGGGTCACCCCTTCCGAAATCAGGGCCGGGGTCGCACCGCGGCGGATGAGCTGGGCGTGGAGGGTGTTGGCCGGGGGCAGGATGACAAACCAGGCGTCGCAGTCGGTCATGCAGTGCATCCCCAGGTCATTCCAGGCCAGAAGGAGATAGTCGTCCTTGCGGCTGTCAAAGGCGGGGATCTTTTCGGCCCCGGACGCCGCGGGCAGAGCGGTGCCGACAAGGGAGGCTTCGGAAGTCTTCCCGTGCAGCCCCTCCACGATCCAGGCCGCCAGGGCCTCCCGTTCCGCCGGGGTTCCGGCCACCGGGGGCATGTAACTGTTAATCTTGCCCTGGCCGTGCAGGAACGAGAGCATCCCCTCCTGCGGGAATGTGCTGGTGCGCCGGAGGATATCATTGCGCACCCCGCCGACGGTGTGGCAGGGCAGACACTGAATATCGAAAAGCTCCTTGCCCGCCTGCAGCCGGTTTTCAGGAGTGATCTCTTTGTGCTGCACCCAGCGGGCGTTGGCGAGCACCCCCTCCTCATTGAGGCGGGCGGTATCGGCGGCATGGATCGAGGTGCTGTACATATAGCCGTGAATGACCCAGGGCTTGCGGGCGATTTCGCGCAGATACTCAAAACCGCCGTAGAATCCCAAACCCACCAGCACCAGCACGACGGCAAGCACCTGCTGCAGCCCGCGCGGAGATTTGAGCAGGTAATAGAGCGCGAGGAGAAAGATAGCCGCCGCGGAGACCAGCCCGATCAGAATGAAAGGCTCGCTCTGGGGATTGAGGCCGAAAGCCACCTCCCGGGTCGCGGCGGGGATGCTGCGGTAATACCACCAGCCGGTCGCTGCCATGAAGGGCAGAGCCAGCAGCAGCCATTTGCTGCAGTAACGCAGAATCTGGTCGCGGGAAAAGCCGTTGGGCATCCGCACCGCGGTGAAAATGCCGAACAGTCCAGCGATCATCACTGCCACGCCGGTGCGGAAGAAGGTGGAGGCGAAGTAGGTCGGGTTGAGGAACCCGTGCCAGAAGCTGGCGGTCTGGAGCCATTTGCCCGGGGTGAGCATAAAGGCGAGGATGCCGTTGATGACCACCAGGCTGAGCCAGGCGAAAAGGGCGTAGAGAAAGGCGATGTTGAGGCGGGGCCGTTTATCCAGCTTGCTGAAATTGTAATGATAGATGAGCAGGGCGGTGATCTCGCCGAGGAAAAAGACCCATTCGATCGCCCAGCCGAAGACAAAGGTATGGATCAGGGCGGAGGTGGCTGCGGGCTGGACCAGAGCGATGACGAACCAGATGCCCACACCGGTGATGCCGCCGAAGACCATGGTCAGGAGCAGAAAAAACCAGGTGTGCCGGCGCACATAGACGTGGATTTCCGGGTTGTTCTCGCGGAATCCCTTCCAGTCCATCAGCCAGATGAAAATGCCGCCGCCGACGGCGAGATGAGAAATATAGGCGTGCAGTACGGCGATCAGGGCGATCAGCGAGCCGCCGCCGAACCAGGTCAGCTCCCAGATTGGATAGTTCATTGGCCCTCCCTCCCTTCACCTGCAGAGATCATTGTGCGCACCATGTACCAGACTGCCGCCAGACCGATAAGGAGAATGACCCCGAAAATGATCAGGAGATCATACTGCGGTTTGAGCGTCAGATCCGAAACCTGGAAGAAGCGGCCAATGTAGAGATCGCGCAGGGCCAGACGGTTGAGGACCATCACCAGGGTGAGGGCCAGGAGGTGCCAGAAGGTGGGCCAGAATTTACCCATGAAAGCCAACACCAGAGCACCGATGGCGAGGATGATTCCGGCGACCAGGATGAGGGTGTAGAGGAGATTCCCGCCCATGAAGGCGAGCATGAACTCCTGCGGCAGGGCGATGAGGAACCAGATCCCTACCGCCACCTGCACGCTGGTGGCGATGGCAAATATCCTCAGTCCCTTCTTGACCTCCTCCCCGCTGCCGGGCACCCCCTTGCGGGCGCGCATCTGCCAGACCAGGCTGCTGAAGAGCCCGGCGACGGCTACCGAGGCGATGACGAAATGGAGATAGCGCGGCCAGAGTGCGGGATCGGAAAGATTGAGGATAGTGCCGCTGCGGTTGGTGAAATAGGCGGGCCATTTCTCCGGCTGCAGCATCAGCGTCATATTGTTCGAGTAGATAAACGTGATATAGAGGAAGATGAGGGCGGCCAGGCCGATCGCCGTCCTTCCGAGCCAGCGCACGCTGGTGCGGGCGTGGATATAGGTGCCGTAATAGGCGATGATCAGGAGGGGGATGATTAAAAGCCAGTAAAGAGCCATCAACACCGAACTGCTGTAGATGAGATGGCCGTAAAGGACCTGCAGAAAGAGCAGCGGAGCAATGCCGAGGGTCACTCCGATTGCCAGGGTTGACGGTATCTTTTTATAGATCGCCGCGGCCGCACCGTATTCTTTCGGCTGCCTGCTGAAAAAGGCCAGCAGCGACCCGCCAAGAACCACGTTGATGAAGAGAATATGAAGCATGAAGAGCAGGAGCCCGAGGATTTCGAACACCGGCCATGGCGCCGGAATGGCCTCGGGTGTGGGGATGAGAGGTATGCCATCCATGAAAGGACCTCCTCTGCCGCTTGGTGGTGAGAATGGGGAAGAGCGTCGATGCACAACGGTCCCGCGGCCGGAGGCGCGGAACTGCCTCTATATTAAGGATTGAATTTGACTTTTTCAACTATAAAATAACGAGCCGCCGGAAGCGGGCAGGACGGGCGGAGGCGCGGCTCAACCCGCCAGGGCGCGCAGATTGCCGAGGTCAAAAAAGAGGAGAAGATGCTGCAGATCGGGGATCCGGCTCATTTCTGCAGTTTGGCCCAGGTGGTGAAGATCATATAAACGCCCACCAGGACCATCATCACGCCGAAAGCGAGCCGCAAATGCAGCTGATTGAGCCGGTTGGCCATATGGGAGGCGGCCCAGGCCGCAATGAAGAGACAAATGGCGATGATAACGGCGGCCTTGAGATTGACATTGTTGTTCTGATAGTAGACCAGAACAGCGGCCAGGCCGACCGGCGGCAGCAGAATGGCCAGGCTGGTGCCGGTGGCCATCTGCTGGCTAAAGCCGGCAAAATAGACCAGCGCCGGCACGATGATGATGCCGCCGCCAATGCCAAACAGGCCGGAGAGCGTCCCGGCGGCCAGGCCGAGAATGATGTAAAGCCAGAGAGAAGGTTCGGAACCTGTCAGCATAAAATCTCCAAAATCAGAGTGTGACCGGCGGCCTGCGGCTCTGCCGGCCGCTAGTAAAGCTGCTTGATCTGGGTGCCGGGATAATAGTACTTGAGAATTTCACTCACAGTGCTGCCCCGGAGGGCGCGGGCCGCCGCGCCAAGCTGGCACAGCCCCACACCATGGCCCCAGCCGGCACCCCGGAAGAGAAAGGTTTCAGCCAGGCCCTCCTTGACCCCTTCCTTCTCGATGGTGAAGCAGGCGGAATAGAGGGTCGACCTGGAGAGGGCGCGGCGGATGTTGAGTTCCTTGCGTATGGTGACGCTCTCCTCGGTGCCGACGCAGTTGATGCTGATCAGACGGCCCGATGTGCCGCGCTCGAGGGGGACGATGTCAACCAGCTGGCCGATGGAGGTGCCGGCATAGGCGGCGATCGTTTTTTCCAGATCGGTGCGCGCGATTCGCTGCTCCCAGCGGAAATATTTTTCCGCATAGCGGCCGAAATCGGGATTGCCGGCGGACTCGAGGTTGCAGCAGACCTCCGGACGGGAGTTGACCCAGACGCGGAGATTATCCTCGCGGGTGAGGTCAAGTTGGCCGATATCGGTGGGAGTATCCAGCCGGCCGGTCAGGTAGGGCTCGCCGTCGCTGTCCCAGACATCGGATGCGCTGGCCGTATGACCGCCGCACATCGCCGAATAGCTGGCCGAACAGAGCGCGTCCTTGTAGGTCAGGGCCAGCCCCTTGGTATCGTGCACGGCCTTATCGACCGCTTCGCTGTTCTTGCCGATGCCGATATAGGCCTGGCAGTGAACATCATCGCAGACATCAAATTCGGCGCCGCGGTGAAAGCGGCCGAAGCTGTAAAGGAACATCGTCCGCGAAATGATCGCCTGGGCTTTGAGCGCCTCTTCGGGAAAGGAGTTGGCCATCTCGCCGGCCACCACCCCGCGCAGATAGAGCTCGAGGGGAACGACGTTGATGGCGGTCAGCTTGCCGCGGGCGTTGATGCGCAGCTCCATCTCGCCGCCGTAGGTGCGGGCCTCGTTGCGCGCCCAGTGGTAGCCGCTGCCCACCTCGACATCGCGCAGGGTCATGTTGGCGCCGGTCAGACGGAGGGCCTGGGTAAGAATGATGGTCCGGCCCTGCGGCGTCTGCAGGGCGATTTTGCCCATGACCACATCATCCATGTTGCGCACCACCTTGCCCTGGGCGAGGGCGGGATTGGCGCTGAGATAGCGATCGGCCTCTGCTGTGGTGGCGAAAGAGCGGTCGAGGAGCACCCGGTGATAGATGCGGTCGATAAGCTTGTTTGCGCCCGCCTGCAGCTGCTCACCCTGGCTCTTGACCGTCACGGCCAGCCCTTTGCCGCGCAGGGCTTTGGCCCGCTCCGCAGCCCGGTCGCTGTCCAGAGACTCGTAGAGCTGGATCTGATAGGTGAGGGCGCCGGGGAGAAGAGAGTGCACGGTCGCTTTCCACAGGCCCTTCTCCAGTGCCGCAAAGTTTTCCTTTTCGTCATAAGCCACGACGGAGAAATCGCCCGCCGGCTCGAAATAAACCGCCTCCTGGTCCTCGAGGATGCCGACCCGGATGATCGGATCGCCCGCGACCGGCACATAACGCATCTGGGTACATCCGGCGGCCAGAATCAAAGCCGCCGCAGCCAGAGCCTTCCAGATCATTCTCATATGGTTTCCTTTACCCCTGATAGCCAAATTCCCGCAAAAATGTGTCATTCTTGCGCCATTTGTCGCGTACCGCTACCCAAAGATCGAGAAAAACAGGACGGTCCAGCAGAGCTTCGATGTCGGTGCGCGCCTCCTCCCCCACCTTGCGCAGCATCGCCCCGCCCTTGCCGATGATGATCCCCTTTTGCGTCTGCCGTTCGACCACGATGCGGGCCTTGATGAGATCCTTCCGGCCCGGCCGTCCCTCCTTGAACTCGTCGATGATCACCGCGGTGGAATAGGGGATCTCCTCGCCGAAATTGGAAAAGATCTTTTCGCGGATGATCTCGCTGACGAAGAAACGCTCGGGATGCTCGGTGAGTGCATCCTGGTCATACAAGGGGGCGCCAGCCGGCAGACGCGCCACCAGGGCCTCGAGCAGGAGATCGCAATTTTCGCCGGTGCGCGCCGAAAAGGGGACGACCGCTGCGAAGACATGGCGCTGGCTCCAGGCGTCCAGAAAAGAGGGCAGGAGCGTCCGCTCCGCCAGATCGATCTTGTTCACACCGAGCAGTATGGGTTTGCCGGTGGCGGCGAGCCCGGCCAGCGTCTCGAGATCGCGCTCCTCCGGCCTGGCCGCCGCAGTGACAACGAAGAGCAGCAGATCGGCATCCGCAACGGCACGGCGTGCCGTCTCCATCATCACCTCCTGCAGGCGGTAGCTGGGGGTGATCAGGCCGGGAGTATCGAGAAAGATGATCTGATAGCGCTCTCCTGTGAGGATCCCCATGATCCGGTGGCGGGTCGTCTGCGGTTTGGGTGTGGTGATCGAAAGCTTGAACTGCAGCAGCCGGTTGACGAGGGTCGATTTGCCGACGTTGGGCTGGCCGACGACCGCGATGTAGCCGGAACAGAAGGCCTTACCCTCCTCCCGGCTCTCCTGCTCCCTGTCCGTGCTCACAGATAAGAGTCGAGGCTGTGGGATTCGTAGAGCCGCTTGACCAGCTCATCGCTGCTGACCAGTTTGAGGCTGTGGAACTGGCAGCCGTTGCGCAGGCAGCCCTCGACAATCCCGCCCTTGGGCAGCTGCATGGCGAACATGGGTGCCGAGCAAACCGAACAACGCTGGTCAGCATCCTGAAGAGAAACCTTGCAGGTCGGGCAGAGGAATTCAACCAGCTCGCCGTCGGGGACAGTGATCTGGGAGATGTTCTTGAAACTGCCGTAGATTGGATCGAGGTGGATCAGGCCGGTCTCATCGCGATAGCGGGCCAGCACCGCGACCGAGGGATAGCCGTTGATGAGATGGTCTTCGTCCATGAGGCTGTGGCCATTGGGACAGCCGGCATTCTGGATGCGCAGCACCTTGCTGGGCACCTCCAGTTCGACGATATCTTTGCTTTTGGGCATAACGCCTCCACACACAAGAAAAATTGGGGGCGGCGTGCGGGTGTGCGGCCGCCCCGGTTTGATTAATAGGATTTGGCCACAAGCACACGCTGGCCCGAACGCCCGCCGCAGACGATGCAGGCACCCTCTTCCTTTTGTTCATCGATCGGCACCAGACGGATGGTCGCCTTGTGCTCTTCCTGGAACCTGGCCTCGCACGCGGGCGATCCGCACCAATGGACCCAGAAAAAGCCGCCCGGATTTTCGATCTTCTCCGCCAGCTCCTCATAGGTGTCCACACTGAAGGTGTTGGCCTCGCGAAAGTCCCTGGCGCGCGTGTACAGGTTCTGCTGGATCTCGACGAGCAAGGCCTCGATGCGCGCGAGCAGATTCTCCTGTGGCACAGCGCTCTTTTCACCGGTATCCCGGCGCACCAGCACCACCTGTCCGGCCGCCACATCCTTGGGCCCCATCTCGATCCGGATAGGCACCCCCTTCTTCTCCCACTCGTTGAACTTGTAGCCGGGACGGTACTGGTCGCGCTCATCGATCTTGAAAGTGATCCGCTCTTCCCAGCCGGCGGTCAGCTCGCGCGCTTTGGCCAGCATCACCTCCCGCTCGGACTCTTCTTTCCAGATCGGCACCAGCACCGCCTTGACCGGGGCGAGACGGGGCGGCAGCACCAGCCCCTTGTCGTCGCTGTG
>ENA-UOWO01002184-UOWO01002184.1-activated-sludge-metagenome-genome-assembly--contig:-NODE-2184-length-24678-cov-13.435447_pt1 | contig 24678 bp, 20 predicted proteins | sample MGYA00238148_ERZ761564 | MGnify/ENA primary metagenome ERZ761564 (study PRJEB28885, sample SAMN05720194) | activated sludge metagenome | isolation source: Anaerobic digester | place: USA... | reverse complement strand
AACCCCCGCATAGTCGAATATCTGCAAAGCACCATGCTCGAGTCGCCCTGGAATGCCAATGATGAAACCCCCTGGTGCTCCGCTTTCGTCAACTGGTGTGTCGAGCGTGCGGGGTATGAGGGGACCGATTCCGCCTGGGCGCGCTCCTGGTTCTATTGGGGGACAATCATCGAGTCCCCGGAGCGGGGATGCATCGCCGTCTTTAAGAGGAATAATGATCCTTACTGCGGCCATGTCGGTTTTTTCATCGAGGAGAACCAGAACGGGATCTCCGTCCTGGGCGGCAACCAGTCCAATTCCGTGAAGACAAGCTGGTACAGCCGCGATGATCTCCTCGGCTTCCGCATCCCCGGTTAACCGTTTTGCCCTTCATACATCGGATTCCGGGCAGAGTGGTGTCGCACCACTCTGCCCGTTTTTTTAGGCTAAATTTGGCGAAACTGCAATTAGTACTTGATTTTTATCATTAATAACAATAATTTGATGCGTCTTATAAACTGGAGGACTGGTTATGATGAATTACAAAATTGCGGATATCGAAGGCGTTGGTGCCTCGATGACCCAGAAACTGAAAAAAGCGAACATTAAGACTGTACAGGGGTTGCTCAAGGCCGGAGCCACAAAGAAAGGCCGCAAGGAGATCGCCGAAGCCAGCGGGATCGATGAAGCTGTCATCCTCAAGTGGGTCAACATGGCTGACCTCTATCGCGTCAAGGGCATCGGCAAGCAGTATGCCGAACTGCTCGAAAAGGCCGGTGTGGACACCGTCAAGGAACTGCGCACCCGCAAGGCCGAAAATCTGGTCGCCAAGATCGCGGAAACCAACGCCGACGGCAAAAAGCGCACCGTGCGCCTTCTGCCCGGCCTGAAACGCGTCGAAGCCTGGATCGAAGAGGCCAAAAAGCTGGAGCCGATGGTTACCTACTAAACTGCTCCATTTCAGCATTGCCCCTGCCGGCATCCCCGCTGCAGGGGTTTTTTTTTACCCTTTCCCGGATCGCCTCATCTGCTTACATAAGTGGATATTCCCTTACACAAATGTAATCCCTATGCCCCGCCGGCGCCTGGCTGCCGAACTTAACTGTAAAAATAACAACACCGCTTTCGCAATGGCTTAATGGACAACCCTGGCACTCTATTTGCACTCCTGCAAGCGTATTAACCAGAGAGGAGTACAATAAGGATGAAAAAACACCATTTGTTACTATTGCTGGCAAGCATGAGCTGGAGCGCGGCTTCCGGGGCGGTCCTGTACAGCGATCCACTCGACAAGGCCTCTTCGACGGCCATCGGGCAGATGCAAAACCGTAACGGCACCTTTATCTCCGGTTCAGGATGGAAAGCCACTTCAAGCAACAGCCAGTTGATGATCACCCTGCCCTCGCCCCTGCCAAGTTCAGGGAGCCTGCTGGTGGATGTCCGCAATTTCGATCCGGTCAGCCAGAATATTGAGACCAAGCAGCAGATCATCAACCTCTATTCACAGGAGAACGGCTCCAAGGCCATTTTCGAGAGCAAGGGTTCCTGGATTAATATACGGACCGGCAGCGGCTATACCGTGGGTGACGGGGTGGCCGGATTCAAAATGCTGGCCGCCCCGCGCGGGATCGATACCCGCGACGAGGTGCGCATCATGGAGGATGCCACCTGGAACCTGAACAAGACCTATGAATTCCGGATCACCTGGGACAAATCGAGTGCTTCGGTCTATCTCGACGGCAACAAGTGCTACACTCTTCCCTTCGAAGGGCAGGTGGAGATGTTCCGCTACATATTTCTCGGGACGGACAATGTCTACGTCGCCCAGCCGGGAGTTATCTACAGCAACCTGCGCATTCTTGGCGAAAGCGACACCGCCGATGTGCTGGGTGATATAGCGCCGGTGCAGGCGCCCCTGCGGGCGCAGCTGCTGCCAAATTACCCCAATCCCTTCAACCCCACCACCACCCTGGCCTATGAGGTGCATGAGAGCGCACATGTCACCCTGCAGATCTACAACCTCTTTGGCCAGGTCGTGGCCACGCTGGTCGAAGAAGTGCGCGCTCCCGGCTCTTATGAAGTGGTCTGGAACGGCGACGACCTGCTGGGCAGACCGGCTGCAGGCGGGGTCTATTTTTCGCGGCTGGTGACGGCCAACGGCCAGAGCACCCGGAGGCTGACACTGCTCAAGTGAGATGGTAACGGAAGTTAAAAAAAAGTGCGGCGCAGATGCGCCGCACTTTTTTTTATGGTGATACGGAGAAACAGCGCGGAAGGAGCGGGCAGGAGCTCGCGGGGTACCCGCCTCCCGGTCTGATGGAGCGGCGGTTATTTGCCTTCGATTTCGTCCGCCAGTTTGCCGGCGTCGTAGAGCTTGCGCAGCCCCTCGATAATAAAGGCGCTGTGCACTGCGACGCAGCGGTTGGCGGTCTCATCGAACACATAATCGCCGACGAGGCTTTCGATGTTGCCGTCAAAGACCAAGCCAACCAGCTCGGCGTTTTTATTGATCACCGGAGAACCGGAGTTACCACCGATGATATCACACGTGCTGACAAAATTGGCGGGGGTGGAGAGATCCAGATCTTTCTGGCGGTCCCAGAAACGCTGCGGCAGGGCCCAGGCGCCCTGCTGGTCGAAGCCGAGGGCGCGGTCGTAGAGGCCATAGAGGGTGGTCTTGTAAGGAGCCCTGGTGCCGTTCATTGGATAACCCTTGACCGCGCCATAGGAGAGGCGCAGAGTGAAGGTGGCATCAGGATACATATTCTTGCCATAGACTGCAAAACGGGCGTTGGCGATCTTTTCAGAGGCGGGGGTGAGCAGGGACTCGGTTTCCTTGCGCGATTTTTCCTGACGTTCACGCAGCAGGGGTTCCAGCTCGCGCATCACCACGATGAAAGGATCGGTCGATTTGGCGACCGCCTCGGCGCCGCCTTCGTACAGGGCCTTGCGCACTTCGGGCTTGTCGAGGGTTGTAGCCTCGATCATCTCCTTGGCGGCCTGGGCCGGAGTACGGCCTTTGAGGACGGCGGAGACGATGGGATCTGCAGCGCCGGCCTTGTCAAGAGCCAGCTCCAGCATCGATGCGAAAGTGGCCTCTTCAAGGTCTTTGTAAATGGGGGCGGGCGAGAAGAGGCGCAGCTTGGAGCGTTCCAGCTGGACATCGTGGTAACCATCCAGCCGTTCCATGTCCGGTTTCTGGCGCTCGGCCGCGGCGAAGACCAGGTTCTGGGCATAGCGGGCGAAGCTGCTGCTCAAAGCCAGGCTGCCGTAGGAACGCGAGCCGAACTCTTTTTTCTGTTTGGCGATCACCTTTTCGATGGTCTTCCAGCCATCGCCGTAGGCCTTTTTCCACTCCGGATTGGCATTGACTTTGGCCCGGAAGGCCTCTTCATCGGCTTTGGCTTTGGCCATCAGCTTGGGATCCTGGAGCCCCCGATAGCGGCCGGTATAGGATTTCTTGCCGTTCTCCAGGCCGAAGATCTGACCAAGGGCGCGGCGTTCCTGCTCGGGACCGCGTTTGGAATAGGCGTAGAGGACATCGAGACGTTTCTGGATCATTTCGAGAATCATGGGGGCGTTAAAGTCACGTTCTATCTCGAGCATGGCATAGGTGTCGAGGCGGCTGGTGCTGCCGGGATGACCGGAGACGAAGACCAGCTCGTTATTCTCGGCGCCGGCAGCGTTCCATTTCAGATAATCAGGACTGCTGAGGGGTTTGTAGTCCTCATAGACGCGAAAGAAGGCCATATCGAGGTCGTAGCGGGGATAGGTGAAATTGTCATCATCGCCGCCCCAGAAAGCGATCTGGCGCTCGGGGGCCATGACCAGGCGGATGTCGGTGTAGCGTTTGTACTGATAGAGCCAGTATTCACCGCCGTTGTACAGGGAGACCACATCGCAGCGGAGGCCGGTCTTGTCGCTGTACTCCTTTTCAATTTTCGCCTGTTCCTCTTTGCGGGCCTTGAGGGCGTCAGCCGGCTTCATCCCCGGCTTGACCGCGCCGGTGATCCGGCTGGTGACATTCACCATATCGACGAGCACGTTCAGCTCCAGATCCGGGCATTTGGCTTCCTCCGCCTGGGTGGCAGCGTAAAAACCGGTCGCGACGAAATTTTGCTCGGCCGTCGACATTTTTTGCAGCTGTCCCATCGCCACATGGTGGTTGGTCATCACCAGGCCGTTGGGGCTGACGAAGGAGCCCGAGCCCCCGTCCATGAAGCGGACGCTCGACAGACGGACGTGGTCCAGCCACTCCTTGGTGGGGGTGAAGTTGTATTTTTCCTGCAGCTGTTTGGTCGGGGGGTTGTCAAAAGTCCACATCCCTTCATCGGCTGTGACCAGAGATGCCGTGAGGAGCAGGACGATCGCCAGGGTGGTGCGGATGATGCGGTTCAATTTTGCCTCCTGTATTTGGTTAATTAAATTCAGTTTTTCCTAATTAAAATTAGACGGATGGGAAGAGAAAAGGTTTCAGATCAGGGTTTTCAGCAGTTGTTCAAGGGCATTCTGATTCTCGGTCCATTCGGTCACCAGCCACTCCAGCTCGGACTTGATCTGGGTATAGTCGCGGGCGAGCTGGGCGGCGAACTCACCGTTCTTGTAGCTCTGGGGATTGGCGAGTTGGGCCTCGAGAGTGCTTTTTTTCTCTTCGCGGGCCTGGATTTCGGCCTCGATGCGGGCGATGGCCTGTTCCAGCCGGTTGCGTTCGCTGCTGATCGCCTGGCGGGCCTCGGCCTCCTGCCGCTTCTGCTCCTTGCTCTTGCGCGACGCGGTGGCCGGCTCGGGATTGGCCTCCCGCAGCGCCGCCTGGCTGATCTTCAGCTCCCCGGCGGCGCGGGCAGCGTCAGCCTCACGTTTGGCGACATAGTCGGAGTAGTTCCCCTCGTAGGTCGTCATCCGGCCATCCTTCAGTTCGATCACCCGGCTGACCAGCTTGTCGAGAAAGTAGCGGTCATGGGCGATGAGCAGGAGGGTGCCGTCGTACTCCTGCAGCGCCTCCTCGAGGGCCTCCTTGGCGCGGACATCGAGGTGGTTGGTGGGCTCGTCCATGATGAGAAAATTGACCGGCGAGAGCAGGATTTTCGCGAGCGAGACGCGGGCCTTTTCGCCTCCAGACAGGACGCGGACCGGCTTGAAGACATCCTCGCCGTGAAACTGGAAGAGGCCGAGGATGTCGCGAACGCGGGGTGCGAGCGAGTGCGCGGTGGTCGAGGCGACCGCTTCATAGGCGGTATGATCGAGGTTGAGGGCGTCGACCTGGTGCTGGGCGTAGTAGCCGATGGTGGTGCGCTCGCCGATGCGAATAACGCCCTCCTGGGGCTTGAGTTCGCCGCAGATCAGGCGGGTGAGGGTGGTCTTGCCGCTGCCGTTGACCCCGACCAGGGCCACCTTCTCGCCTCGGTAGATGTTGAGATCGGTCCCCTGCAGCACCCAGGGGGCAGCATAGCGGAAGCTCATCTTCTCGATGTGGAGCACCTCCTTGTAGCTGGTGCCGGCCACCCGAAGGCGGAAACGGATCCGCGGCGGCGGCGGAGGCGGCAGTTCGACCTCTTCCATCTTGTCGAGCATTTTGATGCGGCTCTGCACAGCGGCGGCTTTGGTCGCCTTGTAGCGGAAGCGGTTGACGAACTTTTGCTGACGTTCCCGCTCGTCCCGCATCGCCTCCCACTGTTTAATCAGCAGTTCTTCGCTCTGGGCTTTTTGTTTTTCATAAAAATGGTAATTGCCCGTGTAATGGGTGAGAACCCCGCGGTCGAGTTCGGTGATCTCCTGGGCGAGACGGTCGATGAAGAAACGGTCGTGCGAGACCAGCACAATGCTGCCGGGAAAGGAGAGGAGATAGTTTTCCAGCCACTCGAGTGAGGGGAGATCGAGATGGTTGGTGGGCTCATCGAGGAGAAGGAGGTCGGGATTCTGAAGGAGCAGGCGGGCCAGATAGACGCGCATGCGCCAGCCGCCGCTGAATTCGCTCATCGGGCGCTGGTAATCATTTTCCTTGAATCCCAGTCCCGTCAGGATCGCCTTGGCCTCGTTTTCGATGGTGTAGCCGCCGAGAGCATCGTAGCGCGATTCCAGGGCGCCGAGGCGTTCGAGCAGCTCTTCATCATCCTCGGTATGGGAATTGAAAATGGCATGCAGTCCGGCGATCTGTTCTTCGAGAAGGAGGATCTCCCCCTGTCCTTCGAGTACGGCGGCGAGGATGGGACCACTGCCCGCGGCGATCTCCTCCTGGGGCAGATAGCCGATGGAGTACTCTCTGGGCTTGATCATCACGCCATCGTGCGGCGGCAGCTCGCCCTTGATGATGCGCAGCAGGGTGGTCTTGCCCGCGCCATTGGGACCGATGAGGGCGACCCGTTTGCCGGGATTGATGACCCAGTTGACATCCTTGAGCAGGAGGCGATCGCCGATATGATAGGAGAGATTTCTGATCTGAAGCATGGTCTGCAATACTGGTCAGTATGATGAGGCCTTCCCGCCGGCAAGCTGCCGCGGATGGAACAGGATTAATTCCATTAAAATAGGAAAAATTTGACTGGGAAAAAACAGAATTCTTGTGCCGCAGCGGAGGCGGGTACGCCGGACGGGAAATAGCGGGTCTTTCCGGAGTGAGCGCGGGGGTAAAAAAACGTTCCCACCCGAAAGAGCCGGGTGGGAACGAGTGCTGATGCCCGCCTGAAATGACCGGGTGGGAACGAGTGCTGATGCCCGCCTGAAATGACCGGGCGGGAACAAGTGCGGATGCCAGCCAGAAAACACCGGGCGGGCAGGGCAACCAGTCTGAAAAGGGTTTAATCGAATGCTTCCGAGACCTTCCAGACCTCCCACACCTTGCCGACCAGGTCCGGTCCGGGAGTGAGGACCTTTTTGCCCGGTCTCCAGCCCGACGGGGTGGCCTGGGTGCCCTTGCTCGCGCGCACGAGCTGGAAGGCCTGGATTTGCCGGATGGTCTCGGCGACATTACGTCCGACCGGCGGAGTGAGCACTTCGTAGCCGACGACCACGCCGTCCGGATCGATCAGGAACCTGCCGCGGTTCTCAACGCCGGCATTCTCGTCGTATACGCCATAGGCTGCTCCGACCTTGCCGCCGCCATCGGAAAGCATGGGGAATGGAACGCCGCCCTTGACCATCTTGGAGAGCTCGTGGTCGTTCCACATCTTGTGAACAAAGTGGCTGTCGACGCTCATGGAGAGCACCTGGACACCCAGTTTCTCGAATTCTGCTGCTTTTTCGGCGACCGCCGAAATCTCGGTCGCTCAGACAAATGTGAAATCGCCGGGATAGAAGCAGAGAACAACCCACTTCCCCAGATAGTCCGACAGCTTGACATTGATGAATTTCCCCTGCTGGTAGGCCGGGGCGGTGAAATCGGGAGCCTTGCTTCCTAATTTAAGCATGGGCTTTTTCTCCTCTTTTGGGGCTGTTGGAGCCGATTCTGCAGGCGGAGCGGTTTCTCCGACAGGTCCTCCTGTCGGCCGCGCGCAGCCAGCCTTGACTTCTTCTGCCATGGGCTTTCCTTTCAATTTTGTTTCAAAAGTGCGCCTTGCAGCGGCAGAGTTAATTATTACAATTGTACGAAAAACCTCCATCAAAGACAAGCTTTTTATCCTCACGCGCCATAGAGCAGAAGCAGGCAGCCTGGCGCGGGATCATTTAAAGAGCAGGGGGGCGAACTCGTTGAGATATTGCTGCCAGTTGATCCAGGTATGGGCACCGGCCGTCTCCTTGTAGGTCACGTTAAAACCGTGGCTGCGCAGCATCTCCACAGTGGCGCGGGAGGTTTCGAGCAGAAAGTCCTCGCTGCCGGTGGCGAACCAGAGCAGCTTGAATCCCTTTTTCACGGCCGGATTCTCGAGCAGGGCGGCATGTTTCTCCTCCCAGGTGGGTCCGGCCGGTGCGCCGCCGGTGGCCGGATTGGGTTTGATGCCGATGATGCCCGAGCTGAAAACCCCTGCCCAGGCGAACCGGCCGATGGCCGGGATGGCGATGTTCAGGGTCTGGAAGCCGCCCATGGAGAGCCCGGCGATGGCGCGATGATTCGGGCCGGTCAGCACCCGGTAGCGGGATTCGACCAGGGGCATGATCTCGTGCGTAAAGTCGAGGACAAATTCATCGACCATGCTTTTGGCGAGATCGCCGCGCGGGGCGCCCCAGTTGAAGGGGCCGGTATGCCCGGCCGGCATGACCACCACCATCGGCACCGCTTTCCCGGCCGCGATGAGGTTGTCGATGATAAAACCGGCACGGCCGACGGTGCTCCAGGAGTCATCGCAGTCGCCGGCGCCGTGGAGCAGGTAAAAGAGCGGAAATTTGTTCTTGCCGCTCTCATAGCCGGGCGGGGTATAGACATGCAGGCGGCGGAAGCGCTGCAGGGAGGCGGACCAATAGGTCACCTCGGCGATAGCGCCGTGGGGGACATTCTGTGTGTCCATAAAGGCCGCACCCGGCAGATGGAGAAGGCTCCAGGTGCTGCCGTTCGATTCGCTGGTTTTCGGATTCCTGGGATCGATGGTGGTCACGCCATCGACGTTGAAATTATAACGGTAGGTGCCCGGTGCAATGGCCAGGGTAATATCCCAGATCCCCTCAGCGGACCTGGTCATCTCCTTGCCGGTCCAGCCCAGTTCGGGGATGTCACCGCCACCCAGCTTGACCGATTCGGCATTGGGGGCGTAGATGCGGAAGAGCACCTGATTTTCCGGCAGCAGCACGGGGGTTTGTAAAGTGTCCCCGGGCGCCGGTTTCCACTGGGCATGGGCGGCCGGAGAAAGCGCTGATAATGCGAAAACGACCGCCATCAGCATGGTCATTCGGGTGGTGGATGTGGACATGGGGGTGACTCCCTGGTTTGAAATGAACTGCAGTGCAGATTCCGGCGGGATCGGGCTCCTGCGAACAGAACTTGGCCGCATCGGCCATCCGGCCTTCCAATATAGTGCCTCTCCGGCGAAAAATCAAGTCCAATCCAGAGGAGGTCGGGCCCTACAGGAGGGCAGTTTTGACTTGACTGTTAGTGCAGAGATTGGTAATTTGCCCGCGGCAAGAGAATACCAGGTTCACCATTGATCAGGGCTGCCTAATGGAATCGAAAAACAAATTCAGTCTGCGCCGCCGGGTGGCGAGTTTCGGTTATGCTTTCGCCGGCATCCGGCAGATGCTGCAGACCCAGCACAACGCCTGGATCCATCTGGCCGCCACAGTGCTGGTCATCATCGCCGCTTTTGTATACCAGCTTTCCAGGGCTGAATGGATCGCGGTCATCGCCGCGATGGCGCTGGTCTGGTCCGCCGAGGCGGTCAATACGGCGTTTGAGTTTCTCTGTGATATTGTCCATCCCGGATTCTATCCGGCGGTGGAGAAAGCGAAAAATATCGCCGCCGCCGCAGTGTTGATCTGTGCGGCCGGCGCCGTGGTCATCGGCGCACTGGTTTTTATCCCCCACCTGCTGCAGCGCTGAACAGCGCCCGGCCGCCGGCATGCACACTCCTCCCCGTCAGGCCGGGCTGTGCATCTCCCCGGCTGTGACCAGGTGCACCCCGCGAGGGGGCTCCACAGCCCGGCTGAGCATGGCCTGTGCGACATGCTCCGCTTTGTTGGGCCGGTATTTAGCCAGGGGTCCGCGGAAAATAAAAGCGAAGAGTCGGAAGAAAAGCGCGCCGGCTTCCTCGCCGAATCTGTGCTCACTGCGTTCACCCAGGAGCAGGGAAGGGCGGAAAAAGATGATCGACGGTATGGTCTGCCCAGCAATAGCCTTTTCCGCTTCCCCTTTGACGCGATTGTAAAAGATGCGCGAACCCGGATCCGCGCCCATGGCGCTCACCATCAGGTACTGTCCCACTCCGGTGCGGGCCGCCCATTCCGCCAGCAGCACGGGATAATCGTGGTCCACGCGCCGGAATGCTGCCTGCGAACCCGCTTTTTTGATGGTGGTTCCCAGGCAGCAGAAAACTGCATCCGCCCGCAGCCCCGCCAGCGTATCTGCAAGTTTTTCAAAATCCGTCATGACCGCGTCGAGGCGGGGATGTCTGACCGGCAGGGGGTGGCGGGTCAGCGCGATGACTCGGGTGAAATCAGGATTTGCAAGGAGGAGCCGCAGACAATGGCTCCCGACAAGACCGGTCGCTCCGGCGATGAGGGCAGTGCGTTCTGGCATCATTGTTCCTTTTTTTTCTGTTCGATGGAGTTGTGGACCCGGCTGCATACGCCTGCAAGGGTGGTCTCCTGAAAGCAAAATCCAGTTTCCGCTTGAATTATTCCGAAAATTGCTTTACTTTAGCTGGCAACGGGCGCATGGGAGCCTGAAACACGCCGCAACCGCAACCCCGCCCATCCGGGCGGCTGGTGTAATTGAATCTTGCCAGTGGTGATTGGATGAAAAAAGAAATCGACCCGCAGCAGGTCCGCATCGGCAGCGATGCCCGAATCATCGCCCAGGCCTTTCTGGACAACCTCTATTATCTGCAAGGCTGCACCCTGCAGGATGCCAGCCGCAATGATCTCTACATGGCGCTTTCCTACACTATACGGGACCGGATGCTCGCTGCCTGGATCCGGGGTATGCACGAGATCGAGGAGTACGGCACCGGCAAGGCGGGCAAGACCGTGGCCTATTTGTCGGCCGAATATCTGCCGGGTCCCCATCTGGCCAACAACCTGATCTCGCTTGGCCTGCAGACGGAGAGCCGCAAGGCGATGGAGCAGCTTGGCATCGATCTCGACGAGCTGCTGAGCCAGGAGGAGGAGCCGGGATTGGGCAACGGGGGATTGGGGCGTCTCGCCTCCTGCTTTCTCGACTCGCTGGCCGCCCTGTCGGTCAATGCCATCGGCTACGGCATCCGCTATGAATTCGGCATTTTCGATCAGGAGATCAGGGAGGGCTGGCAGCGCGAAATCGCCGACACCTGGTTAAGATTCGGGAATCCCTGGGAGATCGCGCGGGCAAAATGGTGCCAGCAGGTCGGCCTGGGGGGCCATACGGAATCTTTTTATGACGACGGCCATAACCACGTCAAATGGATCCCGGCGAGGCAGATCAAGGGCCTCCCCTATGACACGCCCATCATCGGCTATGAAAACGGCAAATGCAACACCATGCGGTTGTGGAAAGCGGAGGCCGTCGTCTCCTTCGATTTTGAGGATTTCAACCTCGGCGACTATTACGCCGCTGTGGAGGACAAGATCTCCACGGAGACCATCACCAAGGTGCTCTACCCGAACGATGAGACCGAATCAGGAAAGCAGCTTCGGCTCATCCAGCAGTACTTTTTCGTGAGCTGCTCGCTGCAGGACATGATCCGGATCCATCTCTCGCGGCACGAAAATCTGGATTCCTTTCATGAGCATTTTGCCGTCCAGATGAACGATACCCATCCCTCGATCGCGGTGGCGGAGATGATGCGCCTGCTGGTGGATGTGCACCGGCTGGAGTGGGAGCGCGCCTGGCAGATCACCCGGAGCACCTTCTGCTACACCAATCACACCCTGCTGCCCGAAGCCCTCGAGAGATGGCCGGTCAAGCTCTTCGGCGATCTGCTGCCCCGTCATCTCGAGATCATCTTCGAGATCAACCAACGCTTTCTGGACGAGGTGAGGGAGCGTTATCCCGGCGACGAGGAGCGGGTCGCGCGGCTGTCACTGATCGACGAGGCGGGCGGCCGCTCCCTGCGCATGGCCCATCTCGCCTGCGTCGGCAGCCATGCGGTGAACGGGGTGGCGCGGATGCACAGCGATCTGTTAAAGAGCACGGTGCTGCGAGATTTCCATGAGCTCCATCCCGAAAGCTTTTTCAATGTGACGAACGGAGTGACGCCGCGCCGCTGGATGGCGCTGTGCAATCCCGGACTGAGCGCGCTGATCAGCCGCAAGATCGGCAGCGGCTGGATCAGGGAGCTGCAGGAGCTGCGCCAGCTCGAAGCCTTCGCCGGCGACCCTGAATTCCGCGCAGAGTGGCGCCAGGTCAAGCTCGAAAACAAAAAGCGGCTCGCCGCTCGGATCCTGGAGGTGACCGGCATCGCCGTCGAGCCCGATTCGCTTTTCGATATCCAGGCCAAGCGCATCCACGAATACAAACGCCAGCATCTCAGCCTTCTGCACATCATCGATCTCTACCTGCGCATGAAGGAGGATCCCGGGGCTGTAATCACACCGCGCACCTGCATCTTCGCCGGCAAAGCCGCGCCCGGCTATTTCATGGCCAAGCTGATCATCAGGCTGACCACCGCCGTTGCGGCGGTGGTCAATGCCGATCCCGATGTGCACAACCGGCTCAAGGTGGTTTTTTATCCGGATTTTAACGTCAAGAACGCGCACTATATCCATCCCGCCGCGGACCTCTCGGAGCAGATCTCGACCGCGGGCAAGGAGGCCTCCGGGACCGGCAACATGAAGTTCGCCCTCAATGGCGCCCTGACCATCGGCACACTCGACGGTGCGAATGTGGAGATCAGGCAGGAGGTCGGCGAGGAGAACTTTTTTCTCTTCGGCCTCACCGCGCAGGAGGTGCAGGAAATGAAGGCGGCCGGATACTACCCGGCGGCTCTCTACGCCGCGAATTCCCGCCTGCGGCAAGTGATCGATCTCATTCGCAGCGGCCATTTTGCGCCGGAACAGCCCGATCTCTTCCTTCCCCTGACCGACAACCTGATGAACAGGGACGAGTATATGCTTTGCGCGGACCTGGCTGCCTATTTGGCCTGTCAGGCCAGGGTCGAGAGCGCCTACGGCGACACGGAGCAGTGGACGCGTATGTCGATCCTTAATACGGCGCGCATGGGCCGCTTCTCTTCCGACCGTTCCATCCGCGACTACTGCCGGAAGATCTGGCAGATCACGCCGGCCCAAGAAACGATCTGACAGTCCTGGCGGGTCAGCTGAACGCAGGATCGCGCACCGGCAGCCGCATCCACCAGCCGCGACGTTCACCAGTGCCAGGGGCATGGCGTCCGTCTAGAAATAAAAAAGGTACTTCAGCTTGACCACATTGACCCGGTTGACCGTGTGCAGGCGGTTGGGCAGGAAAGAGTTGCCGTCATACTTCGCGCTGCGCTCCTGCACCTCGTTGAGGGCGAAATAGAGCCAGCTCTTGGGACGGAAATTGTAGGAAAAGAGGAATCCGCCGATCACCCGTTCGAGGTGGCCGGTGGTGCGAAGGTAAAGATTGTCGACGTAGAGCCGCATGTTCAGGTTGTTGACCGGTGTCCATGAGAGATAGGGGCGCGCGTTGAAGGTGATCTCCTCCACAGCCCCCGCCGGATTTCCCTCGAAAAAGATATCCGCTGAACTCCCCAGGCTGAGGATTCTGGCCGCCCTCCAGTTGATTTCACCTCCCGCCCAGCCATAGGAGGCCAGGTAGCCCCGGGCAAAATTGAAGGTGCGGGAATAGCCCCCGTAGAGGTTACCTTCCCAGGCGGGAGAGGTGTTAAACCAGGAGGAGAGGCTCGCCTCGCGGGAGTTGTAGAGGACCCCCATGTCGCTTGATCTGCCGGCGTTGAGGTTGATCTCAAAACCCCAGTTTTTGCGGAACTGCATGTTGTAGCCGAAGGCGGCCATCCGGTCGGTATAGTCATCGACCTTTTCATGGTTGAAGAGGCCGCCGCCGTAGACCATGATCTGGCTGACGGCGCCGGTCTGCGGCCGCCAGACCGGACCGGTCATGAGGGCGCCATTCCAGGTGCCGTGCCAGGGCACATAGCCGACCTCCTGGATGTCGAATTTCTCCCCCACATAGCGCGAGCGCAGCCCGAGCACCCAGGCGGGTTTGGGCATCCAGAGCCCGACGGAGGCGGCATAGTCGCCCTGGTCGTTTCTGTAGGAGCGGGCGATCTGATAGGAGAGCTGCCAGTCCGGGGCGCGAAAAGCCCCGTCGACATCGATCACCCCGTTTTTTTCATCCCCGCTGTTTTTTCCCACATAGAGCAGTCCCACCGAAGAGTTGCCCATCACCTGCTTTTTGAGCCGCACGGAGCTGTAGAGCGCTGAGGGTTCGCTGCCGGTCGCGCCGCCCTCCATGAACTCTTTTTTCCCTGTGGCAGTGACAAAGCCGCCGTACTCCCAGCTGTTGAGCCGCCCGAAGGCTTTGCTGCCGATCAGGAGGGGCACTTCGCTACCGTCGGGCAGTTTGCGGCCGATACGGCGGGAATAAAAGAGCTCCATCGGGGAGATGAATCCGCTGCCGCGTTCCTTGCCGGAAGGCATAAAGACCTCATTGCCCTCGGTGAAAAAGGGGCGCCGCTCGGAGTAGTAGGTTTCGTAGCGCGAAATATTAAATTCAAAGGGATCCGCTTCGATCTGGGCGAAGTCGGGATTGCCGGTGAGCTGGAGGGTGAGGCGCTGCGAGGGATTGTAAAAGAGATCGACGCCGGCGTTGGGGGAGAAGCTCCAGCCATCGCCCTGCTTCTGCTCGGCTTTGGTCAATCCGACCGGATAGATTTCGAGATTGAGGCCTCTGACGGTGGGATGATAGTCTGTGAAGAGCAGCCGGGCGAACCTGGAGATGCGCTGGCCCTCAGCCTGTTCATACGAGTTCCAGTAGAGATCCTCCTGCTCCCTGGAGCTCCAGCGGTCAAAGTCGAGGCCCCATTCGTCGAGTCCTTCGCCGTACTGGATGGAGCGGTAGGGGATCTCCATCTCGACGGCCCAGCCCCAGTCGTAAATCCGGCTGGCGGAGAACCAGACGCCGTCCCAGCTGTAATCGCGGTGGCGGGCGTCGTCGAGGAGGCGGCAGTCGGCGCGGCTGCCGCCGGCATTGACGGCAAATTTGTAGGCGGTGCGGCGGTCATTGAAGGTGTCCAGCATCAGGGAGACAATGTCGCCGCTGAAATCGTCGTGCTTGCCGGTGTTGGCCTGGATGTGCTCGCGCTCGTCGTAGCAGAGGATGAGGCAGTAGAGATTCTTTTCGTCGGTGAGGATCCTGGCTACCGTGCGGTGAAGCGGCGGCCGGGCGAAGTAGGGCTGCATCTGGAAAAAGCTGTGGGCTGAATCAGCACTGCTCCAGGCCGGATCGATGATGCCGTCGATGATAATGGGGTGGGAGCTCCTCCGCAGCGCAAGGGACTTTTCCTGGCCTTGTGCCGCCGCGAAGAACCCGAGTAGAAGGAGCGGGATGACGCTCAGGGTGGACAGAAGCTTCATGATTGATTCCCAAAGGGTTGAACAGGACGCGCATGAGTTGCTCCTGTACATACGTTGAGCGGCAGGGTGAGTTTCAGTTGGCCTGAAAATTGTTACTTCACATCCGGCACCGGTAATGACGGGGGCCTTGGGGGGGCGCCGCCCGGTCAGGCCGGTTTATGCTTGATGAAGGTGCCTGCTCTGAACTCGGCGAAAGCGGTGCGCAGTTCCTCGTCGGTGTTCATGACGATCGGGCCGCGCCAGGCGACGGGCTCGTTGAGGGGCTGGCCATGGACGAGGAGGAAGCGCATGCCCTCCTCGCCGGCCTGAATCTGCACAGCGTCGCCGTCGCCGGCGAAGACGACGAGATGGCCGGCGCCGACGGCTTGGTCCGCTGCGGCGGCGAACGCGCCGCGGCCGGCATGGAGATAGGCGAAGGCGCGCTGCCCGGCCGGAATGGGGAGGCCGATCCGCGCGCCGGGCGCCAGGGTGAGATCATAGTAGCCGACATCGACGATCAGATCCCGCATCGGCCCCTGCACGCCCGCCAGGCTGCCGCTGATCACCCGGGCCTGAATGCCCGGCTCAAGCTCGACTGTTGGAATCTGCTCGCTGAGAATGCCGTTGTAGCGCGGAATCATCATTTTTTTCGCCGCCGGCAGGTTGACCCAGAGCTGGAGACCGTTGAGGGGCTCGGCGACGTGCTGTGGCATCTCCTGGTGGACAATACCGCTGCCCGCAGTCATCCACTGGACCTCGCCGCTGCCGATGACGCCCTGATTGCCGAGGCTGTCGCCGTGATCGACCGCACCGGTTAAAAGATAGGTGACCGTCTCGATGCCGCGATGGGGGTGCCACGGGAATCCCGCCATATAGTCCTCGGGATTCTTCGAGCCAAAGTGGTCGAGCAGCAAAAAAGGATCGAGATTGGGCGCCTCGCCAAAGCCGAAGACGCGCTGCAGGCGCACACCCGCACCCTCCAGGGTCGGCACACTGCGGCGGATCATCTCAACGGTGCGGTACTGCATTATCCCTCCTTCGGGTTGTACAGCTGCTGCGATTCAGTTCCGGCCGTGCCCTGCTCTTCCTTGATCAGCGGCGTGACCAGCACCTTGTCCACTCTGGTGCCATCCATATCCATAACCTCGAAGCGCCATTTGCTCCACTCAAAGAAATCGGTGGCCACCGGGATGCGGCCGAGGTGCAAGAGCACAAAGCCCCCAAGGGTTTGGTAGCTGCTCTCCTCCGGCAGATCTTCCTCGATCTCGAACAGCTCCTTGAACTCTTCCATGTAATAGAGACCGTCGATGAGATAGGAGCCGTCGAGCCTTTTCTGCACTCCCGGCCGCTCGTCGGTTTCATCCATCGAGGGAATGTCGCCGACGATGGCCTCGAGGATGTCAAAGATGGTGACAATCCCCTGCATGACGCCGTACTCATCGACGACGACGGCGATGTGCTGCCGCTGTTTTTTAAAGGTCTCGAGGACGTTCAGGGCCATGGCGCTTTCCGGCACATAGAGGGCCTGCTGCATATGCTTGCGCAGGTCGACCTCCCGGTTGGAGATGGTATTCTCCAGCAGGTCCTTGGCACGCACCACCCCGATCACTTCATCGAGGCTTCCATCGCAAACCGGGAAGCGGGAATGCTCGCTGTCAAGGATTTTCTTGTAGGTCTCCTCCGCCGCATCCTGGGTTGAGAGCCAGACCACGTCGGTGCGCGGGGTCATCAGGGCGCCGGCGCGCTTGTCGGCGAGGCTGAAGACGCTCTCGATCATGTCGCGCTCGGCCTCTTCGAACATGCCGGCTTCGATGCCCTGATCGATCATCACCTTGATCTCCTCCTCCGAGACCGGCTGTTCCTCGACCTTGTTGATGCCGAAGAGATGCAGGACGGCGTCGGTGGACCAGCTGAGAATGGCCACAGCCGGCCGCGCGATCTGTGCGAGCCGCATCATCGAGGGGGTGAGGGCGCCGGCGGTCTTTTCGGGATTGTGCAGGGCGATCTGTTTGGGGACCAGCTCGCCGAGGATCAGGGTGAGATAGGTGATGATCAGAACAACGATGGCGAAGGCGACGGCGTGGCTGTGGCGGGCGATCGGTTCAAACTGTACCAGCCACCCCGCCAGGAGATCGGTGAAGCGGGCGCCGCCGAAGGCGCCGGCCATGATGCCGACCAGCGTGATGCCGACCTGGACTGTGGAGAGAAAACGGGAGGGATTGTTGGTCAGGTCGAGCACCGATTGGGCCCGTTTATTGCCTTCGTTGGCCAGCTGCTGCAGGCGGGTCTTGCGTACCGAGACCACGGCGATCTCCGACATGGCGAGAATGCCGTTGGCGAGGATGAGGAATAATAAGAAGAAAAAATCCAGTGTCATGACTTTCCTGTATTCTAGCGTGGTTCAGGCGCGGCCGGGCCGGTTACGCTCCCCGGCGCTGCTGCAAAACAGGCGTTGGCTGTGGCCTTCCGGCCGCAGCTTCGCCGGGTACCGGTCCGGTCAGACTGATTTGACCGGCAGTTGGATTTTACGCTTCGCGGGATCGCTGTTGCGGCGGTAAAAGAGCGCCACGTGGCCGATGAGCCCCGCCAGCTCAGAGCCGGTCTTGCCGGCGATTTCCGCGCTGAGCTGCTTGCGCTCCTCCTTGAGTTCGAGAAAGCGCACCTTGATCAGTTCATGATCCGCCAGGGCGGCGTCGATGGCGTCGATCACCTGTCCGGTCAGGCCGCTTTTGCCGATCAGAACGACGGGTTTCAAGGGGTTGGCCAGTCCGCGCAGGTAGCGCCGCTGGTAACCGGTGAGGGTGGACATGAGGGCTCCTTGCCTTTGATTCTTGTCTTTATATTAAAAATTACATATATTTAGTCCTTTAGTCAAGACAATTTTGGATTTCCGGCCCCTTTTCCCCTCCGGCGGTACAATTTTACGCGGCGGCCGCAAAAAAATGTAGACTGGCAAGGAAATAAAGCTTACATTGAATCGTAATAAAAGGAGATGCCATGATGAGCAAAAAAGCCAAAATCAGCGTTTCCCCCTACCGTCCAATACGTCTTCACCCCGTGCAGCCGGTCCCGAGTGACATCGCCATCGCCCAGGCTGCGCGCATGAAAAAAATCACCAGCCTGGCGCGCGAAGCCGGGATTCTGCCGGAGGAACTGGAGCCCTATGGCGACTATAAGGCCAAGGTCCGGCTGTCGATTCTCGATCGTCTGGCGGACCGGCCCAACGGCAAATATATTGTCGTGACAGCGACCACGCCGACGCCTTTGGGCGAAGGCAAGACCACCACCACCCTCGGGCTCTCCCAGGCGCTGGGCGCCCATTTGAAACAGCGCGTTTTCACCTGCATCCGTCAGCCATCGCAGGGTCCGACCTTCAGCATCAAGGGAGGAGCTGCGGGCGGCGGTTACAGCCAGATCGTGCCGATGGAGGATTTCAATCTTCATCTGACCGGCGATATCCATGCCATCACGGCAGCCAACAACCTGCTCGCAGCGGCCATCGACGCCCGGGTGCTGCACGAGAGCAAGCGCCCTGATGATGAGCAGCTGGCGCGGCTGCTCTGTAAAAAGGGCGAATTCGCCATCTCCCAGCGGCGGCGGATGGAGCGGCTCGGCATCAAGGCCGGACGTCTTGCAGACCTCTCCGTCGAGGAGATGCGCCGCCTTTTCCGGCTGGATATTGATCCGGAACGGATCACCTGGAAGCGGGTGGTGGACGTCAATGACCGTCTGCTGCGCCGGATCCGGATCGGGCTGGGCGATGAGGAGAAAGGCCAGGAGCGCGAGACCGGTTATGATATCGCGGTGGCGAGCGAGGTGATGGCGGTCATTGCCCTGACGACGGGACTGGCCGATCTGCGCGAGCGCCTCGGCCGAATGGTGGTCGCCAGCAGCCGCAGCGGCGCACCCGTCACCGCCGAGGATATCGGCGCTGCCGGTGCGATGACGGTGCTGCTCAAGGATGCGATCATGCCCAATCTGATGCAGACCCTCGAGGGGAGCCCGGCCTTTGTGCATGCCGGCCCCTTTGCCAATATCGCCCACGGCAGCTCATCGATCCTCGCCGACCAGATCGCCCTCAAGCTCTCGGATTATGTCATCACCGAGGCCGGTTTCGGCGCTGATATCGGGCTGGAGAAATTTGTCGATATCAAGTGCCGTTACTCGGGGCTGAAGCCGGATGCCGCGGTGATCGTGGCGAGCATCCGCGCCCTCAAGATGCACGGCGGCGGTCCGGCGGTGGTGGCGGGAAAACCCCTCGATCCGGTCTACTCGGAATCCAATCCGGAGCTGGTCAAGAAGGGCTGCAGCAATCTCGCCAAGGCCATCGATATCTCCCGCCGGTTCGGCATCCCGGCCCTGGTGGCGATCAATACCTTCCCGGGCGATGCCCCTGAGGAGATCGCCGTGGTCAAGCGCGAGGCCCTCGCGGCCGGCGCCCATGGGGCCTATATCTGCAATCACTATGCGCGTGGCGGCGCCGGCATCATCGAACTCGCCGAGGCGGTCATGGCCGCGGCGGGGGAGAAGAATGATTTCCGGTTCCTCTATCCTGCGGAGTGGCCGATCAAGGAGAAGATCCAGGCTATCGCCACCGCCATTTACGGCGCAGACGGCGTCGACTATAGTCCTGAGGTGGAGCGCGCAATCGACTATTATACCGGACTGGGCCTCGGCAATCTGCCCGTCTGTATGGCCAAGACCCATCTCTCGCTCAGCCATGATCCCGCCCTCAAGGGGGTGCCGACTGGCTGGCGGCTGCCGGTGACCGAAATCAAGGCCTCGGTGGGAGCGGGATTTCTCTATCCTCTCTGCGGGCAGATGCGCACCATGCCTGGTCTCCCGACCCGTCCCGGCTTCCTGGATGTCGATATCGATACGGAAAGCGGTAAGGTGATCGGCCTCTCCTGAGTCGGGCGGGGCTCCACTCAAACCCGGGGACTCGAGCAGATCCCATCGGAAAGGAATCAGAGTATGAAGAAGAACGACAACAGCATGGAGAGGTACCGGATCCTGCCGGGCAAGCCGGTCGATCTGAAAAAGCTCGATCCTGATGATTCCTCCCGTTTTCCCGACGGCAAGCAGGAGGGCAAAGAGGAACTTCTCAAACTCAACAAGAAACTGGAGGCTCTGCAGGAACTGCTCTACGCTGAACAGAAGCACAAGTTCCTGGTGGTCCTCCAGGCCATGGATACCGGCGGCAAGGATGGGGTTATCCGTCATGTCTTCGAGGGCGTCAATCCCCAGGGGGTGCGGGTTGCCAGCTTTAAAAGCCCGACCGCCATCGAGCTCGCCCACGACTATCTCTGGCGTGTCCATCAGCAGACCCCCGGCCGCGGTGAAATAGTCATTTTTAACCGCAGCCATTATGAGGATGTCCTGGTCGTCCGTGTGCACGAGCTGGTGCCCAGGGAGGTGTGGTCCAAACGCTACGATCAGATCAACGCTTTTGAAAAGCAGCTCGCCGAGGAGGGGACAACCATTCTCAAGTTTTTTCTGCACATCGACAAGGATGAGCAGAAGGAGCGGCTGGAAGCGCGCCGCGACGATCCGGAAAAACGGTGGAAGTTCAATGTCGATGATCTCAAGGAACGCCAGCTCTGGGATGAGTATGTGCGTGCCTACGAGGAGGCGATAAGCAGGACCAGCACCGAATGGGCGCCGTGGTATGTCGTGCCGGCGAACAAGAAATGGTACCGCAATCTGGTCGTGGCTTCGGTGATCATTGATAAACTGGCCGGATTGAAGATGGCCTTCCCGAAGGCCGATTTTGATCCCCAAAAGGTCAAGGTGGTTTGATGTGGCGGGTTTGAGGTGAGGAAGAGGATGATGTCCAGACTACAGGCGGGGATCCTGCTGTTTTTACTCTGCGCCGGGGCAGCCCTGCATGCTCAGGAGTATGTGACGGTCGCCCCCGGCAAGAGCGATGGGGTCTATACCCTGCTCAAGCGCTATGGCCTTCCGACCAGCCGCGCGATGATCACCCGCTTCTGGGAGCTCAACAGCGAATTGGTCCGCGGGGGCGAGTATCTCCGCCTCGGGTTTGAGTACAAGCTGCCGGTCTACAAGCTCTATTTCGACGGCACCAGCATCCGTTCCTCACTTGGGATGAAGGACCTGGCCCTGGCCAGGAAGATTGAGGAGTATAACCAGTCGCTCTACGCCGCCGGCATTCTGGCGGCCCCCTACAAAAAGAGCCGCGAGCTCTGGGTGCCGGCGGACTGGCTCTCCGAGAGCAGCGCCGCATCCGAGCCGGCGAGTTTCGCTATTTTCGGCCCGCGCTATCAGTCGGTGCAGCAGAAAGACCAGTCGCTCAAGGGATGCGTTGTCTATCTCGATCCCGGCCATGGCGGCCCGGATCCGGGCGCCATCGGCCTGCGCGGGCGCAACCGGCTCTATGAGGATGAATACGCCTACGACATCACCCTGCGGCTGGCGCGCCGCCTGCTCGAACACGGCGCCAGCGTCTATATGGTGGTTCAGGATGAGGACGATGGCATCCGTGACGAGGCCATCCTGAAACACGATGACCACGAGTACTATCTGGGCCATCACCCCATTTCGCGGAACCATCTGCGCCGGTTGAGCGACCGCGTCGATATCGTCAACAATCTTTATGAACGGCACCGGCAAAAGGCCCGCCAGCAGATCATGGTGACCATCCATCTCGACTCGCGATCGCATGGCAAGCGTATCGATATTTTTTATTACTATCAGGACAAAAATTCCAAAAGTAAAAAACTGGCCACTACCCTGCGCGCCAAGGTGGAAAAAAAATATGCGGCCAACCAGCCGGGACGGGGGTATGAGGGGACGGTCTCAACCCGTGATTTGCATGTGCTGAGTGAGGCTAAACCTGTCGCCGTCTATATCGAACTGGGCAATATCAAGAATAAAAAGGACCAGGATCGCTTCATTATCGCCGACAACCGCCAGGCAGTGGCCAATTGGCTCTGTGAAGGTGTGATTGAATATGTGAAATAGAGCGGTGATGGCGCTGCCCGGTCCTGATGGCGCGGGTGGTGCGGAATCCATACGCCCCGGGCATCTCACGACGGAGCTGGATAAACCGTTTCAGGCCCCTTCGACACTCCTTGTTGGGATAACGGCATGCTGGTTTGGGTGGTCTACGAATCCAGGTTGGGCAATACAGCCGCGCTGGCCCAGGCCATCGGTGGGGCGCTTGTCAGGGAGCACCGGGTCCGGCTTTTGCCTGTCGAGGAAGCGGGACCGCCCCGCGGCGTGGATTTGCTGATCATCGGTTGTCCCCATCACCGCCACCATCAGCCAGACGGACTACTCTCCTGGCTTTTCAAGCTGCCTCCGCAAATGGTACAGAATCTCCACTTCGGCGTCTTTGAAATCCGCTACAAGCGCCACTATTTCTGGCAGGGAGAGAGCGCAGCCGGTCTGGTCTGGCGGCGCCTGCACGGGCTGGGCGGCAAACCGGTCGCAAAACCGGCCAGTTACTATCTGCAGTCGCGCGGGCGGCAGCTGCCGGAAAGCGAGATCGAGCGCGGAGCAGCCTGGGCCGCCGGGCTGGTGCGCAAAGCTGTGGGGGGCAATCCCAAAGCCCCCTGCATTCACGCCGGCGATCATATCTGGAACTGATCAGCCGGACAGGGGCGGGGAAGACGAGGAAAATAACAACCAGATAGAGGAGGGTGAAATATGTTCAAGGAATTCAAAGAGTTCGCCATGCGCGGGAACGTCGTCGACATGGCGGTCGGCATTATCATCGGCGCCGCTTTTGGCTCCATCGTCAGCTCCCTGGTGGCGGATGTGATCATGCCGCCGATCGGCATGCTGCTCGGCAACGTCGATTTCAGTAATCTTTTTGCGGTCCTGAAAGAGGGCGCTGCCGCCGGGCCGTACGCCAGCCTGGCCGCCGCCAAAGCGGCCGGAGCGGTGACCATCAATTATGGCATTTTCATCAATGCCATCATCAATTTTCTCATCGTCGCTCTGGCGATTTTTTTCCTCATCCGCGGCCTCAACCGGCTGAAACGGAAAGAGGAAGCCCCGGCGGAAGTGACGACCAAAGAGTGTCCGCAGTGCCTTTCGACCATTCCGCTCAAAGCCAGGCGCTGCCCTCACTGCACCTCCCAGCTCGAATAGTCTTCGCGCTGGCATTCATGGAGCGGGAGCGGCTGATGCCGGCCGGATCTCCGGGTTCGGCGCGGCCGCTCCATCCCTGCAGGGCCAGGGTGCACAGGCTGCGGCCGGCGGGCTTGCCGGCCTGGTCATGGCTAACAAGGAGAATCTGAAATGATGCCGTCCAGCGGATCGATCCCGATTTGCGATCTTCATTGCGATACCGCCACCAATCTGCTCCTCGGAGCCTCCCTCACCGATACAGGGATGCAGGTCAATCTCCCCGGCATGATCGAGGGAGGCATTGGACTGCAGGTTTTCGCCTGCTATATTCCGCCCGCCATCCCCAAGGGGCAGGCCTTTCCGATGGTGGAAAAAATGATCCTCCATCTGAAAGCGGAGCTGGCGCGCCATCAAGAGATCGCCCTCTGCACTAATCTGGCGGATGTCCGCCAGGCCCGCGCAGAGAAGAGGATTGCCGCTTTCATCGGGGTTGAAAACGGCAATGCCATCGATGGCGAACTGGCCAATCTGGAAAAACTCCGCGATCTCGGTGTCCGCCTCATGACCCTCATTCATGCCGAAAGCAATGAATGGGCGATCAGCTCCAACGATCCCGCACCGTCGTTCGATGGACTGACCGATCTGGGGCGCGATGTGATCAAGGCCATGGATGACCTGGGCATCATCATCGATGTCTCCCACAGTCACGACCGCACAGTGGAGGAGGTGCTCCGTCACAGCCGCAAGCCGGTTATCGCCTCCCATTCCTGCGCCAAAACTCTCTGCCCCAATGCGCGCAATCTCTCCGATGAGCTCATCGCGGGACTGGCCTATTCGGGCGGCCTGGTGGGACTGAATCTTTATCCCGGTTTTCTGGATGCCGCCTACAGCCGGCGGATTACGGAACGGGCCGGGGATCTTTTCAGCGAGCTGGGCAAGCTGGAAAGGGCCGCCGGGATGGATATCGTCAAGATCGGCCAGCTTTTTCCGGGCTTTGTCGACAAATTCACCCGGGCCATGGGCGATGATCTGCTGCCGCTCGAGCGCTATTACGACCACATTCTCTACATCACGGAGCTGATCGGCGCCGAATATGTAGCCTTTGGATCCGATTTCGACGGCGTGCCGGTCCTGCCCGAAGGGGTCACCGGCTGCGCCAGCATGCGCAAGATCCAGGAGGGGCTCTTCGAGCGCGATTACAGCCTCGATGAGATCCAGGCGATCAGCTGGGACAATTTCATGCGCGTTATCGGCGCGGTCTGCGGCTGAGCGGACTCTTGCCAGCTCGCGCTCCGGCCGCGATGACGATGAAAAATAAATTTGCTTCATTGTGAGAGTTTTTGTATTATTACAAGTGATCAGGGCTGATGCGATCTGCCGGTCACGTCGCAGGAACCCTTCAGCGCGGGGAGAGCACCATGCCGCTTGTCTATGTCACCCGTCTGCTCCATTTCAATGCTGCGCACCGTTTGCACAGCGATCTCCTCT